>Ga0209172_10000317_pt1 | contig 137479 bp, 117 predicted proteins | sample LarsenN4metaG_FD_184113 | JGI IMG/M metagenome (GOLD analysis project Ga0209172, IMG submission 184113) | Hot spring sediment bacterial and archeal communities from British Columbia, Canada, to study Microbial Dark Matter (Phase II) - Larsen... ...
GCATGGTGATCGTCCTCCTGTATGGGTTGATTAAGGCTCTTTCCTTACAGGTAAGACGATCACTATTTTTATGTCAAATCTAAATCAATGAATCCATATTGCCCCTTATTTGGGCGAAATTTAGGTAATTAGAGTTTCGTCCGATAGACAAAACCGGCTCACTCTCGCCCCCTAAGTTGTTGTTCAGCAGTTAAGGGAATTAGCATCCGCAATTCTTCTAAGGCCAAGACTTCCAGATTACTGTTTTCAAGTTGCATCTTTGCATTTTTTAACTCCTGTCTTTGAGTAAATTGATTTTAAAAAAATCTACTGGCCTGCAAAGACCGATCCCCGGCTAGACCAAATCAATCCGATCCGGCCGAATCAGCACGCGGGTTCCGCCGTTTGAGAAAACCGGTTCCGGGTCGTTATTATAACGATAAATTTCAACGACGTAATCGCCGATAGTTCCGGCCAGCCCTCTCAAACCAGCCCGCACGGATTTTTTACTTTCTTGATTGGCGTTTGTTTGTTTGTAAATTTGATCAGCGCAAAACGTGTCATTTGTGCAAATACTTTTAGTCGTCATTGTTGGTAAAAATCTCCAAAGAATTTAATTGAGTTCAAAACCTATTATTCAGTTTAACCGGGAAGCGTCTTTGATCCATTACGAAGAGCGTACCACGTTATAAAATTTGCCTCTCCTTTTAAGTGTCATGCTGGTTGGACGATAATTTAACCTGATTTTAAATCATAATTGGTTCTATTGGTAGTACCACTTTGTAGATGTTTTAATAAGCCCGTTTCTTTATTTTGATAAGTGGAACTATCAAAAAATGTAAAAAATAGATAAGAGTTGCATTTTCAGTTCTCTGTCTGAATTATTTCTTTCTCTGTTTTCAAAACAATGTTTTCATACAAATTGATTTTGTAGTCCAACAGGTCCAATGTTTTTTGCATTTCTGCGATCCTGGCCGCAAGCAGCGCCCGCTGCTCTTTCAAAATTGCTTTCCTGGCTTCAATGGTCTGGTCGCCTTGCTCACTCAGTTTGAAATACTCAAGCAGCACTTCAATGGGCAGTCCTGCGCTCCTCATACACTTAACAAATTCAAGCCGCTTCAGATCAACTTCGCTGTAATCTCTGATACCGCTGCCATTTCGATTTACCGGCGGGATCAACCCGATACGTTCATAGTAGCGCAGCGTGTCCGAGGAAAGACCAGATAGTTCACTTACTTCCATGATCTTCATAATTTCACCTCCAAAGATAGTATACCACTTGGAGTCGACTCTAAGTCAAGTGTTTTTATAAAGAAATATAGCGGAGTAACTGCTCAGCCCTCATATCATTTCGAGGCCGTAGGCCGACGCGAAGCGTCCCGACAGTGCTGCCGCCGCCAGTGTTCCACGCCGTAGCGAATCCCTTCGGCTTGCAAAACCAGGCTCAAGTAAACCAGCGCCGCAAAATCTTTGGGCATGCGGAAGGTTTCGGTCATTTGGGCCACATTGAGGGGAAGGTGATGTGGAGTTCATTTTCGCCCGGTTGCAGGCGCGCTTTTATCTCCCACTCGTACCGTCGAAAGAGGTTTTCAGCTTTACCCAACAATTGGCCGTTGAGCCTCACTTCGGCCAGCGTGTCCAGGCCGTCGCAGACCAAAAAAACCTTCTCCTCGGCCAGCAGACCGGCGTCAACGGTAAAGGTTTTGCGGTATGCCCAATCCTGCTCGGCTACCCACATCACCTTCTTTTCGTTGTCGCCCACAAAGGGATCGGGGATTTGTGCCAGCGCCAGCAGGTCGGTGTGAACGCCGCCGGGAACATGCCCCGCGAGCCACTCCGGGGTGTCCGTTTGTTTGAATTGCCAGGAGCCGCTTAATGTTTGAGCTAACATGTTTCCTCCATTGGAAATTAGTATTTTGAAAAAACCTGAAACCGGTTTCATTATGGCATACAAAATTTGACTCTGCAAAAAACTGCCCTATAATGAAACCGGTTTCATCAAAGACCATTTTCAAATCCTTATTCAAGGGCGATAAGGTTCGAACAACCCCTAATGTGTTCAATTACCCAGTGTCGGGACAGTAACTCAAAACTTTCGGAGTGCATCAAAATACAACCTGAAACCGGCGAGATTTCGCTCACCGGTCGCGGTTGTATTTTTTTGTTTGTTCCCTGGTAATTGTGGCCCTGGTTGACAAACTATGAGCCGAAAATCATCTTCTGTAACCATTCGTGATGTGGCGCAAAAAGCGGGAGTTTCACCGGCTACGGTGAGCCGTTACCTTAATGATAGCGCTCCGATTTCTCCGGAAGTCGCCGAACGAATTCAGCAGGTGATGAGCGAGCTGCAATATGTTCCCTCTGCCGCCGCCCGGCAGCTTGCCACGCAAAAATCCCGCGCCATTGGGGTGCTGCTGACAGATTTAGACAGTGTGTTTTTTCCGCCCTTAATTAGCGGGATTGAGTCAATTGTGCAACAAGAGGGATACAATTTGCTGGTGGCCTCACGCTGGGTGGGGAATGGGGTTGACGCACAACTCCCCATCGGTCCTCATAATGCTGATGGTCTGATTGTCTTTCCCGGCAGCCTCACTGATGACGAGATTCTCAAACTGCACCAGGCCGGTTTTCCAGTGGTGTTAATCTACCAAACACCCCCAGAAGGTTTAAACATTCCCAGCGTGACGGTTTGGAATAAGCGCGCCACCCGAGAACTGATTGATCACCTCATCGAGGTGCATCAGCGCCGCCGCATTGTTTTTGTGCGCGGTCCCGCCGACAATGAAGACTCACAGCGGCGGGAGCTGGGCTATCAAGAGTCGTTAGAAGTCCATGGGATTGCCTACAACCCTGAGTTGATCGTCTCAGGGGAATACAATCGCAACGATGCTTATCAAGCCATGTCCAAATTTCTAGAAAACGAACATCCTGATTTTGATGCCGTATTTACCGGCAATGATGACTCTGCTGTTGGCATTATGAATGCGCTTAATGAAAAAGGATTGCGCATCCCTGACGACATCAGTGTGGTGGGGTTTGATGACCTGGAATTATCAGCTTTTTTGACCCCGCCCCTGACCACGGTTAATGCGCCGACAGAGGGGGTGGGCAAAACGGCGGCCCAATACTTGTTCAAATTGCTGGCCAGCCAGGAAGTTGACCCTGTAACCTTGTTGTCCACCCAACTTGTCATCCGGCGTTCTTGTGGCTGTTCGGCCTGATATGAACTTTGATTTTCAAAAACGGTAATTATCACTGGAAGATTGGAAGGCTGGAAGGCTGGATAAAGCAGTATCCAATCTTCCAATCTTCCAGCCTTCCAAGCGTATTACCGGATTTGATCGTCAAAAATCATTATTTAGAGCTTTCTCGGAAAGTCGTTAACCACCGCACCTTTCTGCTTGACGGAAGACGCAAGACGCCCGACGATACGTCTTGCGTGTTACGTCTTCCGTCTACTTTAAGGCTAACATCTATTTTCCGAGAACTCTCTTTAATGAAAGGAGGTGCTGCGCTCCCTATAATTAACCAAAACCCTGGTAACGTTGGTTTAATCGTTAAAAAATATTTTAATTCTGCAGAGGAGAAAAAATGAAAACGAAGTGGTTTTTAATGACTGTTTTGTTACTAGTTGCTTCGTTGCTGCTGGTAACCCAGGGCACGGCTTTGGCTCAAGACCCAGTTGACGCGGATTCTCTGCCCCGCGAAGAAACCCTGTATTTCAATGGGTTTCAGTGGGGGCCGGTTGTTGGCTGGAATCCATATTCCTCCAGCAACAATAATTCGATGGCTATTGAAAATATGGACGACAACCCCCGCGTCACCATGTTTGAAACCCCGTATCTGTACAACATGCTCGACGGCAAGGTCTATCCTTTACTGGCTGATGGGGATTATGCGTGGAACGCTGATCGGACCGAGCTCACCTTTAAGCTCAAACAGGCCGCCAAATGGAGCGACGGTACCCCGGTCACCGCTGAGGATGTCGCTTATACCTGGGCGACCCATGTCAAGTACGAAACCCCTGTCGGCGCTGCCAACGCAGATTACATTGAAGACATCGTAGCCGAAGATCCCCAGACGGTTGTGGTCAAAGCCAAACTGGATGATGACGGCAAGGCGGTCAATCCGCTACTGGTGGCTGCTTACCTGAGCACCAACTATGTCATTCAGAAAGCCTGGACCGAAACCCTGGAAGAGCGGGTCAAAGGTGATGCCACCGAGTTGCTGGCTGATACCGCCGAGGACGTTGTTTACTCCGGGCCCTATCACAAATTCTTCACGGATGATACCAAAGTTGTCCTCATTCGTGATGACAACTACTGGGGGCAGGATGAATCTATGTGGGGCAAGCTGCCGGTTCCGAAGTACCTGGCGCATACAATCTTTAAGGATAACGCCGCCGGTTCTGCTGCCCTGGCCAAAGGTGAGGTGGATGTCAGCCAGCAGTTTAACTCCAATATTCACCTTCTGTGGGAAAACTACGGCCTGCCCATCTCGACCTACCTGCCTGAGCCTCCTTATGGCATTGGGGCCAGCCTTCCCACCGCCTACTATAACCTGAAATCCCCTGGGTTGGACCAGGTGGCGGTGCGCAAGGCCATTGCCATTGCCGTTGACTACCCCACCATCATTGCTAACGCCATGACCAACCAATCGGCCACCTTCGAGCAAGTGCCGCGCTCCCTCATGAACCCCACCGAAGGTGAGCAGGCCATGTACGATCACGATGCTGTCGCGGACCTACAGTGGGTTGGCAACGACATCGAAGGGGCCAAGAAGCTGCTTGATGACGCCGGGATTGTTGATTCCGACGGCGATGGCTGGCGCGAATACGAGGGCGAGAACCTCCATTACGTGGCCACCTGCCCCAACGGCTGGTCCGATTGGCAGGCCGCGATTGAAGTGGTCGCTGCCGCTGGCAAAGAAATCGGCATTGACATCACCACCAACTACCCTGAATGGTCCGTGTACCAGACCGTCGTCACTGCCTCGGATAAGCCTCTGCCCGAAGGCTATGACATCTTTATGATGTGGACTGACGGCGCCGGCCCCACCCAGCCCTGGGGACGTATCCGCAAACTGCTCAGCTCTGAATTTGTAGGCATGGCCGGTAACTGGAACGGTAACTGGGGCCAGTACAGCAATCCCGAAGCGGATGCCTTGATCCAGGCCATCCCTGGTGAAACCGACCCTGACAAACTGAAGGAGATATACACGGAGCTGGTTAAGATTTACCTGACCGATGTCCCCTCCTTTACACTCATGTACCGTCCCCAAAACTTCCATGCGGTGAATGAAACGGTTTGGACAGGCTTCCCGTACGATGGCGACGGCACCGAACCACCCGTCCCGCCGTTGAATCTGATCGATGGCTACTCTATTGCCGGGCTGTATAACCTGGAGTTGGTTGAGGAAGGGTTGGCTTCGCAGTAACCCCTCAGTTAGTAACAACAGTCATGCCCCCACCAGGGCATGACTGTTGAATTTTAACGCCTGTAATAGGTAACTAGTACAACGCGGCGTAAATGACCCTACAGATCGTAGTGACGACTTTAGTCGTTTTGGGCAGGTTAAGCGACTGAAGTCGCCACTACAAACTGTAAACTTACTTCCGCCCAAGTGTACTAGTCAGTCATGTCATTTCGAGCGACGTTAGGAGCGAGAAATCTTCTATTCCGTGGTTTGCAGACAACAGTCTCAGAGATTTCGAGGCTGAAAGCCGAGAAATGACATGAGGAGTGGTAGTTACCCGCCGGCTAAAACGCGCCATTTGTGGCCCACTTAGGTGAACTGACAGGAGGTGAACATTGAAAGGGTATCGAAAGTATTTCCTCAATAAACTCATGTGGTTTGCCGTTACCTTCGTCGCGGCTTTTATCTTGAATTTCACCCTGCCCCGCCTTATGCCGGGCGATCCTGTGGCCGCCATTGTTGCCAGATTTGCCCAGGGTATGAGCAATGCGACCGGGGTCCAGGCCATTTATGAGCAGTACACCAAACTGTTTGGCACCGACAAACCCATTATTGAACAATTTTTCATCTACGTCCAAAATGTGGCGCGCGGTGATTTTGGTTTCTCGTTTAGCCAATATCCCAGAACAGTGGCCGATGTTCTGAAGGCTTCCGTTGGGTGGACGGTAGCGCTACAGTTCCCGGCCATCATTGTCGGCTGGCTAATTGGCAACACGCTCGGCGCATTGGCGGCCTATCTGCGAGGGGGCTTTGATAAAATTCTGCTGCCCATCAGTATTTTTGTCAGCGGGCTGCCGGCCTTTGGCATGGCCATTATTTTGCTGGTTATTTTTGCCGTCACTTTAGAATGGTTTCCAACCTCCGGTGGCTACGGGTTTCAGCTCATCCCCAGCTTTACCTGGCCTTTTATCTGGTCGGTCTTTGTTCATTACCAACTGCCGTTCTGGTCACTGGTGTTAATTGCCATTGGGGGGCAGGCGATTGGCATGCGCTCGATGGCCATCTATGAATTGAATGCAGACTATGTAAAGTTCAGCCGCTTTATGGGCATCAAAGACCGCAAAATTGTGGGCTATGTCTTTAGAAATGCGATGCTGCCGCAGGTAACCGGTTTGGCCCTATCCATTGGCACGATGGTTGGCGGCGCATTGGTGGCAGAAATCATCTTTAGTTATCCGGGGCTGGGCACCACGCTGCTAAACGCAATAACGGGACAGGATTATCCGCTTGTCTCTGCTATAACGTTGATTATTACCATCATGGTTCTGCTGACAACGTTTGCTATCGAGATTGTTTATGGTTTAATTGACCCGCGCATTAAAGCGGCGCAGTCAGATTAGAGGGGGGGCGGCCATGAAATATATCATTCGACAGATTTTTCGCTCTACTAATTTTATCATCGGCTTTGTCATCTTTATGGCCATCCTGCTGACCGTGATCCTCTATCCGATTATCATACCGGACCCGCCCTTAGCCATCATTGGTCAGGGCACTTTCTTTCCACCTGGAACTTATGTCAGTGTGTATGACAGTGTTGGCAGTACTGCCTACACCCTGAACATAGGCGATCCTGCTTCCCAGCGAATCGCCGACAAATTGGACAATGAGAAGCGCCTTGAGATGAAGACCTGGTTGGTAGCCAGCGGCATCCCTGAAAGCGAAATTGACCTTGCCGACACGGAAAAACTTCTGGCGCAATGGCAAGAAAATTATGACCCCAAAAAGAGACTGCCCGGCATGACGATTGCCAAAATGAGGGCTTATCAACGGCTCGACGCCTCGCTTCAGGGGCTTTTATCCATAGAACCGCTCATCATCGCCGCGCAAAATCCAGAATCCAACGTGCTGGAGCAGACCGGCGCGGTTAACCAAACTGATTACGTGAATATTAATCACTTGACCAACGTGCGGACGCTGCCGCTTGGCACCGATAACTTTGGCCGGGATGTGCTCACGGAACTGGTCACAGCCACCCGAGTCTCCTTACAAATTGGTCTTGTCGCTGGTCTCGTTGCCACTTTCATCGGGTTGACATTGGGCTTGCTGGGCGGATATATCGGCGGCCTGGTGGATGATGTGATTATGTTCATCACCAATATCTTTACCGTTATCCCCAGCTTTGTATTGTTGATTTTAATTTCATTCAGCATCGGGCAGGAACACCGGGGCGCCTTTGTCATCGCTCTGGTGATCGGCTTAACCTCCTGGGTCTGGACTACCAGGGCCGTGCGGGCGCAAGTTATTTCGCTGCGTAACCGGGATCATGTCAATTTATCCAAACTATCCGGGCACTCTATTACGCATATTATCACCCGCGATATTCTGCCTTACATTGCTTCTTATGTCATTATGGCCCTGATTTTACAGATCTCCTCGGCCATCCTGGTCGAGGCAGCATTATCCGTTCTTGGGCTAGGCCCCCGCACCACCGAAGTGCCCACGCTGGGGTTGATGATGAACTGGGCCATGATTTACCAGGCCCATCTCCTGGGCAAATGGTGGGCCTACCTCCCCGTCATTGTAACCATCGCTTTGATTTCATTCTCGTTGAATTTGATGAATACCGGCCTTGACCAGGTATTTAATCCGGCCTTGCGGGATTAGGGGGATTGACATGGCAAACGTTATCTTAGAAGTCAATGAACTAACCACCAAATATGTTACCCGGTTTGGGGAAGATGTTTACGCCGTTGACCATGTCTCGCTGAAACTGGAAGAAGGTAAATCGCTGGGCATTGCAGGCGAGTCCGGCTGCGGCAAGTCCACCCTGGCCCTGAGCCTGATGGGCTATTACTTTCCGCCGCTGCACTACACCAGCGGCGATATTATCATCGCCGGGAAGAATATTTCTAAAATGTCTCCGGATAACGTGCGCAAATCAATCCTGGGCAAAGAGATTGCCTATATCCCCCAGGCCGCCATGAACGCGCTGAATCCCACCCAAAAGATCATCAATTTTATTGAAGATGTTTTTCAAGCCCACGAACCCAATAAAAACAAAAAAGAGATTTACGAGATTGCCCGAAAATCCTTTGAGGTTTTGGGACTTCCGGCGGAGGTTCTGCAAAAATATCCGGTTGAACTTTCGGGGGGGATGAAACAGCGCACCGTGATTGCCATTTCGGTGCTGCTTCACCCCAAGGTGCTGATTGCGGATGAGCCTTCCTCCGCCCTCGACGTTACCTCACAGAAAATGGTCATCAAGATGCTGCGGAACCTGATGGAAAAGGGCTTCATCAAATCAATGATCTTTATCACCCACGAACTGCCGCTGCTTTACAACGTTACCGATGATATTATGGTCATGTACGCCGGGCAGCTTGTGGAAATTGGCACCGCCAAACAAACCGTGTTTGATCCAATTCATCCTTATGCCAAAGGGCTGATGGGGTCCATTATTGTGCCGGAAGAAGGGCTGCGCGAGGTCAAACTGACGGCTATTCCCGGCGTGCCGCCTAACCTTAAAAAGCCGCCGGCCGGCTGTCGCTTTGCCGCCCGCTGTAAATACGCCAAGCCGGAATGTCAGGTCATCCCGGTTGAGCTTCGCCCGGCGAGCGATGGCCGATTTTACCGTTGTATCTTTTCAGAAGAAGAACTGAGGGGGGCTTACAAAAATGGCCGATGAAAAACCATTGTACCTGAGCGCCAAAGGGCTGACCAAAGTGTTTGGCCTGGGCCGCCAAAAAACCGTCGCCGTTGACCAGGTGAACCTTGACCTCTACCAGGGTGAGGTCGTCTCGATTGTGGGGGAATCGGGCAGCGGCAAAACCACACTCTCGAAAATTCTGCTGGGGCTAATCAACCCCACCGCCGGCGAAATTTACTTTGAGGGTAAAAAACGCGATCTCAGTTCGCACCAAAAAAAGAAAGAATACTGGAAAAATATTCAGGCTATCTTTCAAGACCCGTTCTCGTCATACAACATTTTTAACAAAATTGATTCCGTTCTGTTAGATTGCATTAACATGCGCAACGGGGACCATCTGCCAAAAGACAAAAAAGTAGAGCTGATGGCCGAGGCTTGCAGCTTTGTTAACCTCAAGTTCGAGGAATTGACCAACAAATATCCGTTTGAACTATCCGGCGGGCAGCAGCAGCGCCTTATGATTGCCCGTATCTTTCTACTGAAACCCAAAATTCTGCTGGCCGATGAACCGACCTCCATGATTGATGCCTGTTCGCGCGCCACCATTCTGGACCAACTGATGAAACTGCGCGACGACATCGGCATGACGGTTATTTTTATCACCCATGATATTGGCCTGGCCTATTATGTTTCTGACAAGGTCTATATTATGGAGCGCGGCAGATTTGTGGAAAGCGGCACGCCCGACGCGGTGATTCTGCATCCCAAAGAGCCTTACACCCGGCGTCTGATTAACGATGTGCCCAAAATTTATGAAGAGTGGGACCTCTCGACCGTCTAACCGATGGCTGGAATCTACTGAAACAGGTAGCAGGGTAGCATGTAGCAGGTCATAAGTTTGCTACTTTGCTACCTTGATTGTTGGGAAAGAATTTTTCTAGACACCTATATTTAACCCAACCAAGGAGAAAAAACTCATGACCCCTCAAGAAGCACCTTTACCCATCGCCGTCCAGTTGTACAGTCTGCGGACGCTGCCCGGCACGTTTGATGAAACCCTGGCCCAAGTAGCCGGGGTCGGCTACACCGCCGTAGAAACCGTGGGCGATCACGGCTGCACCGCCGCCGAAATGCGCGCCTTGTTAGACAAACATGGCCTGCAAGTCATCGCCACGCACCTGCGCCTCGATGACTTGCAGAGCAACCTGTCCCAAATTATTGCCTTCAACCAGGCCATCGGCAATGACGTCCTCGTTGCGCCGTATATTCCTCACCTGGTGGGCGAAAAGCGTGCCAGCGTTTATCAGGAAACTGGCCAACTGCTGGGCGAACTGGCCCAACGCTGCCAGGCCGAAGGCATGCGTTTGTTGTACCACAACCATCACTGGGAGATGGTTGAAATTGAGGGCAAACTCGCCCTGGATTGGCTGTTTGACAGCGCCGGCGACAGCCTCGGTTTTGAGCCGGATATGGCCTGGATAACCTTTGGTGGCGTTGACCCGGTGGTATTGTTACGGCGTTACGCGGGCCGCTGCCTGCGAGTACACTTGAAGGATTTGGGAACCGCCGGCCCGGATTCTTCAGAGCCGCTCATGGATGGCGCGGTGATGGCTGATGTCGGTGCGGGCAGTCTGGAGTGGCCGACTCTGCTCCCCGCCGCCCGTGACGCCGGCGCGGCCTGGTACATCGTTGAGCACGATAATCCACGCGACCCCGTGGCCAGTATCTCCAACAGCCTGGCCTACCTGCGGCAGCAACTGCCCGCTGTGCTGTAAGCCTGAAAACGGAGTCCAAAAGCTATGCTTTTGGACTCCGGCAAAGGCATTATTCTGTAGCATGTTCACGAACCTGTGACCCACCACCAATAATGAAAAGTGTGGGAACTCGTAAGAACTGACCCCAGGAGTTCCCCTGAGTTCCCAGGAGCTATTTTCTCAGGAGTTACCCATGACCCTTACCCCCGTAAAAACCGCAGTCATCGGCTGCGGCAACATCAGCAGCATTTATCTTGAAAACGCGGCCAAGTGGGACATTCTGGACCTGGTTGCCTGCGCCGACCTCGATCTGGCTCGCGCCGAGAGTCAGGCCGCCAAATTCAATGTGCCCCGTGCGCTGCCGGTGGCCGAGGTGCTGGCCGACCCGGACATCGAGCTAATCATCAATTTGACCATCCCCGCTGCCCACGCCGAAATAGGGCTGGCCGCCCTGCGCGCCGGTAAATCGGTGTACAATGAAAAGCCGCTGGCTCTGAGCCGCGCCGAGGGCCAACTGATGCTCCGGGAAGCGCAGGCTCGCGGTCTGCGGGTGGGCAACGCCCCCGACACCTTTCTGGGCGGCGGGCTGCAAACCTGCCGCCAACTGCTTGACGCCGGCGAAATCGGCGCCCCGGTCGCCGCCAATGCCTTTATGTTCATCCGTGGCCCCGAAGCCTGGCACCCCGACCCCAGCTTTTTCTACCAGGTTGGCGCGGGACCGCTGTTTGATATGGGGCCATACTACCTCACCGGCCTGGTTTCAATGCTGGGACCCATTCGTCGCGTGACCGGTTCTGCCCGCATCACCTACCCGGAGCGCACCATCGGCAGCGGCCCCAAAAAAGGGCAGAAAATCCCGGTTGAAACCCCCACCCACCTTGCCGGCATCCTCGATTTTGCCAGCGGCCCGGTGGCCACGCTTGTCACCAGCTTCGATGTGACCATATCTGCGGGCGAGGCGCTAAACCTGTACGATGTCGGCAGCGGGCTGCTTGAAATTCAGGGCACAGCCGGCACACTGAGCATGCCCGACCCCAACACGTTCGGCGGGCCGGTACGGGTGCGCCGTCTGGGTGAGCCTGGCTGGCGTGAGATACCGGTCAGCCATGGATATACCACCAACAGCCGCTGTCTGGGCGTGGCCGACCTGGCCCATGCCATCCGTACCGACCGCCCTCATCGCGCTAATGGCGACATGGCCTTTCACGTGCTCGATGTGATGCATGCTATTCTCGAAGCATCAGAAACCGGGCAGCACATCGAACTGACCAGCACCTTCGAGCGTCCGGCGCCCCTGCCGGCCGGTTTATCTGAGTACCAACTGGAGAAATAATCATGACCGAACAAACATTGGGCAGCACCACCATCACCCAGGTGGCGATTGTTGTCAAAGATATTGAGGCCAAAGCACGGGCCTGGGCAGAAGTTCTGGGCTTGCCAGTACCGGAGATAATCATCACCGATACCTATGAACGCGCTCAAACGGAGTACAACGGCCAACCGTCGGCTGCCCGGGCCAAGCTGGCCTTTTTCCACTTGGGGCAGGTGGACCTTGAGCTGATTGAACCCATCGGTGAGCCGAGCACCTGGAAAGATCAGCTTGATGAACACGGCGACAGTTTGCACCACATTGCCTTTGAGATTAAGGGGATGCCGGAGAAAACAGCCTATTTGGATGCTAAAGGGATTCCATTGGTGCAGCGCGGCGAGTACACCGGCGGTCGCTATGCTTATTTCGATGGGAACACCCGGTTGGGGGCGACAATAGAACTTTTGGAGAACGACTGAAAAGAGGAAGTATGACCACCCAAACCGATAATCTTACTATAACCGATATGGAAGCGCGCCTTGACGCGCTCCTGCAAGCCATGACGTTGGAAGAACAAGTCTCTTTATTAGCCGGAGCATCCTTTTGGTTGACCGTCCCGGTCGAACGGCTGGGTATTCCGGCCATCAAAGTGAGCGATGGCCCCAATGGGGTACGCGGCGGCGGCGCTCTGGTCGGCGGCGTGCCGGCGGCCTGCTTCCCGGTTGCGATTTCGCTGGCCTCCACCTGGAATACAGAGCTGGTGGGGCAAGTCGGTCAAGCTCTGGGCGAGGAAGCCCAATCGAAGGGGGCGCGGGTGCTGCTGGGGCCAACGGTCAACATCCACCGTTCCACGCTGAATGGCCGCAACTTTGAGTGCTATTCCGAAGACCCGTTCCTGTCGGCCCAAATAGTTGTCGCCTATATCAAAGGCGTGCAGAGCCGGGGCGTGGCGGCCACCGTCAAGCACTATGTCGGCAACGAGTCAGAATTTCAACGCATGACCATCAGTTCCGAGATTGACGAGCGCCCCCTGCGCGAAATCTACCTGCCGCCCTTTGAAGCGGCGGTCAAAGAAGCAAAGGTGTGGGCGGTGATGAGCGGGTATAACAAAGTCAACGGCACGTACGCGGGAGACCACCCCCAGTTGTTGCGCGGTATTCTCAAGGATGAATGGGGCTTCGATGGCGTGGTGATGTCCGACTGGTTTGCCCACCACAGCCTGACTTCGGTTGAGTCCGGTCTCGATTTAGAGATGCCCGGCCCAACCAGAGAACGGGGAGCAAAACTGGTCCAGGCTGTCCAAGCGGGACAGGTCAGCGCCGAGGCAGTGCAGGAAAGCGTCCGGCGGGTGCTGCGCCTCATTACGCGAGTGGGCGCATTTGACGATCCGGCCATTCCCGACGAACAGGCCCTCGACCGCCCGGAGCACCGCGCCCTCATCCGGCGCGCCGGCGCCGAAGGCATCGTCTTGTTAAAGAACAATGGCGTCCTGCCGCTGGATAAACAGGCGTTGACCACGCTGGCCGTGATCGGCCCCAACGCCAAAACTGCCCAGATTATGGGCGGCGGCAGCGCCCAGGTCAACGCCCACTACCGGGTCAGTCCCCTGGAAGGGATTACGGCCCAGGCGGGGGAAGTTGTTGAGATTGGTTACGAACCGGGCTGCACCAATTACAAATATTTGCCCCTGCTCTCCGGCCGGCAGCTTGTCTCGCTGGAGGGACAGCCGGGCCTCAGCGCCGAATATTTCAACAGCCTCGACCTGTCCGGCCCGGTGGTCTTCCGCAAACAAACGCCGGAAACGGAAGTGATGTGGTTTGAACCCGCCGGCCCCGGGGTAAACCCGGCTCACTTTTCGGCCCGTTTCACCGCCCGTTTGACCCCTGAAACGAGTGGGGAGCATCATTTCAGCCTGGTCAGCGCCGGGTTGAGCCGCCTATTCGTCAATGGGCAGTTGGTGGTAGATAATTGGGCCGCCTGGCAGCCGGGCGACAGTTACTTTGGCTTTGGCAGCCGGGAAGCTACCGGCGTGATCGAGTTCCAGGCCGGGCAGAGTTACGATTTGGTGATTGAATACAGCCGTCAAAATGCCTCTGTCCTGGCGGCGTTACGGGTGGGCATGTTCCAGCCGCTGGGCGATGAAGCGATTGAACGGGCGGTAGCTCTGGCCGCCACCGCCGATGTAGCCGTCATCTGCGCCGGTTTGACCGGCGAGTGGGACAGTGAGGGGCAAGACCGGCCACACATGGACCTGGTGGGGCGTCAGAATGAACTGATTGCCCGTGTCGCCGCCGCTAATCCCCGCACCGTGGTTGTGCTGCAAACGGGTGGGCCGGTGACCATGCCCTGGCTTAACCAGGTCGCCGGAGTCATGCAAGCCTGGTATCCCGGCCAGGAGTGCGGCAACGCCATCGCCGATGTACTGTTTGGCGAAGTCAACCCCTCCGGCAAACTGCCCCAAACCTTTCCGGTTCGACTGGAAGATAACCCGGCCTTTATCAACTACCCCGGCGAGAATGGCCGGGTGCGCTACGGTGAGAGCATTTTTGTGGGCTACCGTTATTACGAGAAGAAGCGGGTCGAGCCGCTGTTCCCCTTCGGCTTTGGCCTCTCGTATACCAGTTTTGGTTACACCAACCTGCGTCTCAGTACAGAGGCTATCGCCCCGGACGGTCAATTGGCCGTCAGCGTTGATGTGACCAACACCGGCCAGCGGTCGGGGCAAGAGGTTGTCCAATTGTATGTGCATGACATAGCGGCCAACCTTGCCCGCCCCCCAAAGGAGCTAAAAGGTTTTGCCAAGGTTGCCCTGGCGCCCGGCGAGACGAAGACGGTGACGTTGACCCTCGACCGGCAAGCCCTGGCCTACTGGGACGACGCGCAGCAGGCGTGGGTCGCGGAGGCCGGTGAGTTTGAGGTATTGGTCGGCAGCTCGTCGCAGGATATTCGGGCACGGAGCAGGTTCCGTTTGACCGGCACAGTCATCTTCGGCGGGCCGGTAAAGCGCTAGAAACGAGTGACTTTGCTGTTGTGCCCTTCTCTGGCAAAGGTGGCGATCAATAGATTGGGGCAACGTCCTATTCAACCCTATACAGTGCATCGGTTTGCGCTTTTTACCCCCACTAAGCTATTCGTTACTATGTGGCGTGGTAGTTTGGTGGAGTTACAATATGGACAGGTGTGATACCTGTCCTTTTTTACGGGTTTCTCCTGACTATTTAGCGGATGTTATCACCGCTAGAGTCTGGTATAATTAGCTGCACCTCAGAATTTAAGGAGAAAATCTATGTGGCACGGTGGTTGGTGGAGTTATATCCGTTATGATGAGGAACGAGATCGGCCTCAAGTCAGCTTGGCACTATTACGACGGGTGTGGGGTTATGCTAAACCCTATCGGCTTAAAACTGTCGGCTTGTTAATCACCATTTTTGCGATTACCGGCCTTAGCCTTATTCCGCCGCTTCTTTATCGAGATTTAATTGACAACGCCCTGCCCAATCAAGATGTGACCCGCTTGATCTGGCTGACCCTGGGCATGATTGGAATACCTATCATTAATGCTTTTATTGGCCTGGGTCAACGTTACCTCAGTGCCACCATCGGTGAGCATCTGATTGCCGATCTACGGAATGTTTTGTTCAACCATTTGCATGCCATGGGCCTCAGATTTTTTACCCATTCAAAGACGGGTGAATTAATGAGCAGACTCAACAACGATGTGGTCGGCGCGCAAAGCGCCTTGACCGGCACGTTTATCAATGTCCTCACCAACCTGGTCACGGTGATTTCAACGCTGGCGATTATGTTGACATTGGAATGGCGCTTGACGTTGTTGAGTGTCGCTATCTTACCGCTGTTTATTTTACCAACCCGCCGGGTCGGGCGCTTACTGCGGGAAGTCCGGCGGGAAAGCCTGGACTTGAACGCCAAAATGAATGCGTTGATGCATGAAACGCTCAACGTGAGTGGGGTGTTGCTGGTCAAACTGTTTGGCCGGCAGCATGATGAGATAGAGCGGTTTCGAGAGCGAAGTGGACAGGTAGCGCAAATTGGGGTCCGTTCGGCAATGATTGGGCGCTGGTTCTTTATGGGGTTAGGCGTAGTGGGGGCCATCGGGACAGCGATAGTGTTTGGCGTTGGCGGTTATCTGGTCATTATCGGAGTATTTACGGTTGGAACTATTGTGGCCTTTGGGGCCTACTTAAACCAGTTGTATGGGCCGTTGAGCGCCATGAGTAATGCCCACCTTGAGTTGGCTACCAGTATGGTCAGTTTTGAGCGGGTTTTTGAAATTATCGATCTGCCCTTTGAAATACAGGAAAAACCGGGTGCGGTCGAGTTAAAAAATGTGGCCGGGCGAGTTACCTTTGAGAACGTATCATTCAGCTACACGGAAGGCGGCGATGGGGGGGCCGGAGCGCTGGGGCTAACCGTAGACCGCTCAGTGGGCAACGATAACGGTCACTCGGCGGCCACCCCGGCCAGGGTATCCAGCCGCAGTATGGCTATCAAAAATATTAGTTTTGAGATTAAACCCGGCCAACTGGCGGCATTGGTCGGCCCCAGCGGGGCCGGAAAAACCACCATCACCTATCTGCTACCCCGGCTGTATGATCCCACTGAGGGCCGGATCTGTCTGGATGGGCACGATTTGCGAGACGTGACCCAACAGTCGTTGGTTTCGGCCATTGGGATGGTGACGCAAGAAACCTATCTATTTCACGATAGCATTAAGGCTAATTTATTGTATGCCAAACCCAAGGCTAGCCAGGCCGAAATCGAAGCTGCCTGCGAAGCGGCCAACATCCATCACTTTATTGCCGGGTTGCCGGAGGGGTATGACACGGTGGTGGGTGAGCGGGGGTATCGCCTCAGCGGAGGGGAGAAGCAGCGGATGGCGATTGCTCGCGTGATTCTTAAAGATCCGCGCATCTTGGTGCTGGACGAAGCCACCAGCAGCCTGGACAGCGAGAGCGAAGCCTTGATCCAGGAAGCGTTGGAACGGATTATGAAAAATCGTACCAGCCTGGTGATCGCACACCGGCTCAGCACCATCCTGGCCGCTGATCTAATTCTGGTGATGAACGAAGGCGGATTGGTTGAGCAAGGTCGCCGGAGTGGGTCTCGTTCGGCTCACGAGGAACTGTTAGCCCAGGGTGGCCTGTATGCCCGGTTGTACCAGACCCAATTTCGATCTATTTCACAGCCTATGGCTTGACGTTATTCATTGGACGGCGGCAGAAGTGTGGCATTCCGGCTGAGATTGAGTTTAAGACCAAACCAGAACCGGGCCAGAAGATGATTCAGGCGGTACAAATGTTATCTCAGTAATACTCTGGCTGATATGAGCTTGACCCCCCTCATTTGGCTCAGCGGGATGATCCTCGCCCGGAACGCGGTCAGCGCTTGGGGTCAGTTGATGCCCACAATGGCGCAGGTTAAGCACGGCGACCAGATCGTGGCGGAGAAAGTCGCACCCTTCCAGGTGGGTGATGTGGTGGTCGTTTGTCCCGGCGGCCATCTGTACCGGGGCGGCCTACCAAAGCGAGGTTGGGCATGGACGTCAAGGAGTTTTATAAAATGGCTCGCTGGTTATGCTAAAGTGAACCTTCGCCGCCGCCAATTCCGCCCTCAACCGCTCGAAGAGAGGGCCAACGATCACCTGCTCCGGCGTCAGCAGGCCGCGCTCAGTTATCTCGCCCCGACCCACCATGCGGGCTACAATTGCCCCGGTAAAGGCAGTCGTCCGGGCCATCGAGGTGAAACCTTCCACTGCGTCGTAATAATCTACCATTTCGGCCTGGCAGCGGCATGGCTGGCCCGCTTTCTGCCCGCTGGCCTCCACCCGCAGCAGGGTAATATCCCGCTCGCCTTCTTTCATTGCCACCTGGGGATAGAGCAGCGCATCGAGCAGCTTTTTGGGCGCAACCTTGACCCCCTCCACCTCGACCGGCTCCAGGCTCAATAGCCCCAACTCTTTGAGTACGGTCACTTTGGCCGCGTAGCCGGGCCAGCGGATGGTTTTTTGGCTGTCGCTTTTTAGATGTTTGAGGATCGGCAGGTCCAGCAGCCAGGGCATAAAGGTTTCGTGCCAGGCTTCCAGTTCGCCCACGCCGGGGAAGGTCACGCTTTCGACGCCGGAGTAACGCGGCACAAACTTAAGCTGGCCGTCTTCGACCAAACGCCCGTCCTGCTCGCGCAGGGGCAACTGTTTGCCGCCAAAGACAATTTTGTACCCCAGCGGCCCGCTCGGCGCGGCGGGGATGCCGCCGCATTTGATGTGCAGTTCGTCCACCCGGTCCAACTGCTCGGCCAGGTGGCGGGCCAAAATTTCGGTCAGCCCCGGCTCGACCCCACAGCCGGGGATAATCAGGCCGTTGGCGGCTTCGACTTCCCGGCGCAGTCCCGGCATGTGCTCGTCGGCGGGCCACGTCAGGTCAACCAGGGGCACGCCCGCTCGCAGCGCGGCCCGTATCCCCAGAATACTGACAGGCCGGGGCAGCGCCGCGACGACACCCTGGCAGCCGGTCATTACTTCGATGGCGACAGCCTGATCGTTGAGATCAAGTTGAATCGGGCTGAGTTTAGCCGCACCCGGTTTTCCGGCCAGACCGCGCATGGCCGCATCCAGTTGGCCTGGGTCAGCGTCGGCCAGAAAAACCTGGGCCACTTCCGGATCGGCCATCGCGTTAAAAGCGGCGGCTGGTCCCATCAAGCCGCTGCCTAATATGAGGATTTTCATGGTTGATTTACTATTGCCCTTTAAACTTTACTGCTCGGAGGGGGTCGCAGACCCGCTTTGAGCTTGAACCTCTAAACTTTACTACCTTGCGAGCATCTTTTTAAGATCAGCGCAAATCAGCGAGGATCAGCGTCATCAGCGTTCCCTCAACCAGCCTCTTTCATACTCAAGCCAATCCGCCCGCGCTGAGCGTCAATTTTGATCACCTTCACCTTGACCACATCGCCGACGCTGACCACTTCAAAGGGGCTTTTGATATAACGGTCGGCCAGATGGCTGATGTGGACCAGTCCATCCTGCTTGACCCCAATATCCACAAATGCGCCAAAATCCACCACGTTGCGCACCGTGCCGCTCAGGATCATGCCTTCTTTCAAATCCTCCAGCTTCAGCACATCCTGGCGCAGCAGCGGCGCGGGTAGTTCGTCGCGGGGGTCGCGGCCTGGCTTGGCCAATGACTCTAGAATATCGGCCAGGGTTGGCTCGCCGACATCCAGTTGGCGGGCCAGCTCTTTCAAGTTGCCCTTCCGCAATGTTTCGATTTTACCGGGCAGCTCTTTCTCATCGCCGCGCACCTGGAGGTGAGTAAACAACCGCTCGACCACCGGATAGCTTTCCGGGTGGATAAAGGTGTTGTCCAGCGGATGGTCGCCGCCGGGGATTTTGAGAAAGCCAATGGCCTGCTGGTAGGTTTTGTCGCCCAGCCCCTTGATTTTACGCAGCTCCTCGCGGCGACGGAACGGGCCGTTTTCTTCCCGATGTTTGACAATGGCATCGGCCACCCGCCGGCTAATCCCGGCGACGTAACTCAGCAGCGCCGCGCTGGCCGTGTTGACATCCACCCCGACGTGGTTAACCGCGCTCTCGACAACCGTATCCAGCGTTTCGGCCAGGTGCTTCTGGTTCACATCGTGCTGGTACAGCCCCACGCCGATGGATTTGGGGTCAATTTTGACCAGCTCGGCCAGCGGGTCTTGCAGCCGCCGGGCGATGGAGATAGCCCCGCGCATGCTCACATCCAAATCGGGAAATTCGGCGCGGGCCAGATCGCTGGCGGAGTAGACCGACGCGCCGGCTTCGTTGACGATGACGTAAGCCAATTGCGTGTTGCGTGTTGCGTGTTGCGTGTTGGCCTGGTTAATAACCTCGGCAGCAAGAGTTTCGGTTTCGCGGCTGGCGGTGCCGTTGCCGATGGCGATCACGTCGGCGCCCTGCTCGATGAGCTTGAGCAGAATGGTTTTGGCCTCGTTCCACTTTTTTTGCGGTTCGTGGGGATAGATCGTCGTGCCGCCCAGAAATTTGCCGGTGGGGTCTACCAGGGCCACTTTGCAGCCGGTGCGGAAGCCGGGGTCAATCCCAATGATGGTTTTGCCCTTGATGGGCGGCTGCAATAACAATTGGCGCAGGTTGGCGGCAAAGGTGTTAATGGCGTGCTCATCGGAGGTGTCGGTTAGCTCGCCGCGCAGCTCATTTTCAATCGAAGGAGCCAGCAGCCGTTTGTAACCATCGGCGATGGCCTGGCGCAAATAGGTGGTAAAAACGGAACGGGGATTTTTGACCATGCGGGCCTGGATCGTTTGGATCAGTTCGTCGTCCGGCCCATCGAGTTTGACCTTGAGCACCCCTTCGCGCTCACCCCGGTTGATCGCCAGTAGGCGGTGCGGCGGGATGGCGCTCAGTTTTTCCCGGTAGTCGTAATAAACTTCGTACACGCCGCGCTCATCCTTGGCCTTGTCGGTCACACTGACCACCAGCCAGGCTTCCTTGCGGGTGCGCTCACGGACGCCGGCGCGGGTGTCGGCGTCTTCAGCCACGCTTTCGGCGATGATGTCGCACGCGCCGGCAAAAGCGGCCTCGGTGGTCGGCACGTCGTCGCTGAGGTAGGCCGCGGCAATCTCCTCCAAATTGCCTTTGGTTAGCTCCTGGGCCAGCATGGCCTGGGCCAGCGGCTCCAGGCCGCGTTCACGGGCGATGGTGGCGCGGGTGCGGCGTTTGGGTTTGTAGGGCAGGTACAAATCTTCGACGGCTTGCAGGGTGTCGGCAGCCTCGATGCGCTGGTTTAGTTCGTCGGTCAGCTTGCCCTGCTCGGCGATGCTGTGGAGCACAGTTTCCTTGCGGGCTTCGAGGTTCCGCAGGTAGGTCAGCCGTTCCAGGATGGTGCGGAGTTGGGCCTCGTCCAGTCCGCCGGTCACTTCTTTGCGGTAGCGGGCCACAAAAGGCACGGTGTTTTCATTGTCAAACAGTTCAATCGAGCGGGCGGCCTGCTGGCGCTGAATCCCCAGCTCGGCGGCAATGATTTGGGCAAAATCAATGGACATGCGGTCTCCGATTTACGATTTACGATGAGAAGAGTATCGCATCCTGAGTAACCTTGAACGAAGTGAAAGACGTATCGAAGGGTGCGATTAAGAAAACCTTGTACTTGGCTTTATAGTATCCATTTTGACCCGCCGGGCAAATGGTGGTAAGGTGTAATAAATTGGCTAAAATGGAGGCAGCGATGATAAAGATTTATGACTTAAGCAACAATACCCTCGTCGGCGAAATCAGCGAGGAGCAGTTCCAGTTTCTGCACGAGCACTTTGAGGAAGAGTCGCTGGACGACCGCGATTATTACCTTAACCAGGTGACGGTGGATGCCCTGGCCGAGGCCGGCGCTGACCCCGGCCTGATTGCGGTTTTGAGCCGGGCGCTGGGCGGCCGGGAGGAGATGGATATTCGCTGGACCCGTGAGTAATTGTGAATTGTGAATTGTGAATGGTTAATAGTGAATGAAATTCCAATTCGCAATTCACAATTGGTTATTCACAATTCACAATTGGTTATACCACTGCCGGCAGTTCGTTGCCGGAATCGGTGATGGCTTTTTTGACGTCGGTCAGGGCGAGCAAAATCAGCCCGACAACGAAAAAAATAATCAGCATCACAATCGAGATGCGCTGAGCGCCGGTCAGTTGCAAGGCCAGGGCAAAAACCACCGGTCCCAGCCACGACGTGCCCCGCTCACTGATCTCGTACAGGCTAAAGTATTCGGACTCCCGGTTCTTGGGAATCATCTGTGAGAACAGCGAGCGGCTGAGCGCCTGCGACCCACCCAACACCATGGCTAAAAAGGCCGCCAGAATCCAGAATTGGGTCGCCGTGTATAAAAAGCCGTAAGCATAAATCACCAGTCCCGACCAGACCACCAGGCTGAGCATAATTGCTTTTTTGGCCCCCAACCGTCCCGCCAGGAAATTAAAGAACATCGCCCCCAGCGCGGCCACAAACTGGATCATCAGCACCACTTGAACCAGGGTGCTGGTCGAAAGGCCCAGTTCACTCGAAGCAAAGATGGTGGCGACGGTGTTGATGGTTTGAATCCCATCGTTGTAAATTAGATAAGCAATGAGAAAGCGCAGGGTGGTGGGGTATTTGTAGAAAAGCTCTTTAATGGTCCGGCCCAACTGTTTGAAACTGTGCGACAGATACGTCTCGCCGTGAGGTAATTGGTGGACCGGGTCGCGCTGAACCAGGCGGCGCTGGGGAAAGAGAAAGGTAAAGACCAGCCACCACAGTCCGGCCCCGGCCAGGCTCAGCCGGATAGCCAGCCCCCGATTTTCCTCGCTGACCCACCACAGGACCGCCAACGTCAGCAGCAAAGCCAGCCCGCCGCCAACGTATCCCAGGGCAAAACCTTTGGAACTGACCGAGTCCCGCTCGTTGGGGCCGGCAATATCGGGCAGAAAGGCATTGTAAAAGACCAGCGCCGCCCCAAATGAGAGGTTGGCGATGATAAAGAGCAGCCCACCCAGCCAGATTAAATCACTTGTCACCAGAAAAAGCAGCATCGTGGCAATTGCGCCCAGGTAGGCAAAGGTCAACATGAGCCGTTTTTTGAGATGAGAGTAGTCGGCAATGGCCCCTAGGATGGGCAGCACAAACACCTGCAAACCCACCGAGATGGAGACGCACAAGGGGTAAAACCCGGCCCCTTCCAGGGGATAGCCAAACAGGTTAACCACGCCGCCACTGGCTTCGGCCAGGGCGGTCAGGTAGGGTCCCAAAAAGGTCGTCACCACAATAGTGCTAAAGGCCGAGTTGGCCCAGTCGTACATGCCCCAGCCGAAGATTTCACGTTGGTTTTTCAATGGCATCGTGCTCCAGAAAAGTTTATACCGTTAAAACAAATAGCAGGTAGCAGAGTAGCAGGGTATAAATTTGCTACCTTGCTACCCTGCTACCTGCCTTCGTAAACGATGCGCCCGCCGCAGAGGGTGAGCACCGGCTGTACCTGGTCAATTTCTTCCGGCGGGAGGGCGAAAATATCCGCCGAGAGCAGCACCAGGTCGGCCAGCATGCCTGCTTTGATCTGGCCCTTGTGCTGTTCCTGAAATTCGGCGTAAGCGGCATCACGGGTGTATCCGGCAATGGCGTCGGCCAGGGTTTGGCGCTCTTCGGGCAGGCCGGGCTGCCAGGGGCGGCGGTTAATGGCCGCGTGCAGGCCGAGCAAGGGGTTTTGTCGGGCAACCGGCCAATCACTGCCAAAAGCCAGTCTGGCCCCGGCTTCACGCAGCGTTTGCCAGGCAAAGCTGCGCCCCCACCGTTCCAGGCCGACCCGCGCCGGCCAGACATCGGGATCGTCGGGGGTTTGCAGGGGCACGTGGGCCGGCTGCATCGAGGCGATGACGCCCAACTCAGCAAAGCGGGGCAGGTCGTCGGGGTGGATTAGCTCGATGTGCTCAACTCGGTGGCGGCTGTCGCGGCGGCCGTTGGCCTGTTGAGCTGCCTCAAACCCATCCAGGGTGCGCCGCACCGCGCCATCGCCGGTAGCGTGGACAAAGATTTGCAGGCCCAGACGGTCGGCGCGGGCGGCCATGTCGTTGAAATGCTCGGCGCTGAATAGAGCGCCGCCCTTATTGCCCGGCTGCCCTATATAATCGTCCAATAGCAGCCCGGTGTAAGTTTCAATCACCCCGTCCATAAAAAATTTAACGCAGCCGCTGCGAACCATATCACTCTGAAATGCCTGGCGCATGGCGACGGCATTGGCCAAGTCCTCCGGCGGGGTTTCGGGGGTGATGCTGTAGGGGCAGTAAACGCGCAGAGTCAACTCGCCCACATCTTCCAGGGCGGCGTAGAGAGCCAGTTGTTCCAGGTCGCCATCCATATTATGGACGCTGGTCACGCCTACCTGGGCTGCTTCGGCCAGGCCGCGCTGGAGCATGGCCCGCTTCTGGATGTCGCTGGGCGGCGGGATCAGGTCGAGAACCAGATCGTACGCGCCCCGCTCGCGCAGTTCACCGCTGGCTTGGCCGTCGGCGCTGCGAACAATTTCACTGTTCGGCCCCTCCGCTTGGCCGCTCGACAGAAGATTGGCCCGGCGTAAGGCGGCGGTGTTGGCCCAGGCGGTGTGGACATCGTATGAAAAGAGCAGCAGCGGCCGGTCGGGGCTGATGGCGTCGAGATGATGGCGAGTCAACGGCTGCCGCCCTGGGGCGATGTCGTACTTCAACCCGTGCCCCACCAGCCAGGGGGTGTCGGGCTGCTCGGCGGCAAAGCGACTCACGGTAGCAGCCAGGCTGTCCAGCGAAGTCACCTCGCCCAGTTGGATCCCGGCCAGTTCGATAGACCCCAGGAGCAGGTGAAAGTGGCTGTCAATAAAACCGGGCAGCAGGGTGCAGCCCTGGCCGTCAATCACGCGGGTGTGGGGGCCACGCCAGGCGGCGGCATCGGCGGCGCTGCCGGCAAAGACGATGCGCCGTCCTCGAATAGCAACGGCTTCGGCCCAGGGTTGGGCGGGGTCAACGGTATAAACCTGGGCATGGGTGATAAGTAAATCGGCGGGTTGGGGCATCGAGGCAAGCTCCTAAGAAAATAGATCGGGGACGGGAGACCGAAGACCGGAGATAAGCGCCCGGTCTTCGGTCTTCATTTTCACGCTTTGCGTCATTGTCGTCCCTGGTGCGGTTGAAAGTATAGCTTCGATTGATTTTTCTGGCTAACCACATCCCTCTTGAAATGATTGCAGGGAATCCTTCTGAACGACAAAATTGCTTTTTTGACGCCATCCTCGAAGTGTGTTATACTCATCATAACATCATACCACTTGACCACGCTGCAATGTTGATTCATTTCCAAGGGGGGATATGTACTCAACCATTCACGCCTCGCGTCTGTATGAACAGATCAGCCAACAAATCCAAAATTTAATTTTAGCCGGGAGCCTCCGCCCCGGTGATAAGCTGCCCCCGGAACGAGAACTGGCCGAACAGTTTGGCGTCAGCCGGACGGCGGTGCGAGAAGCGGTTAAGGCCCTGCGCGAAAAAGGGCTGGTCGAGATTCAGCCAGGCCGGGGGACTTTCATTACCGACAGTACCTCCGAGGTGATGCGCGACTCCCTGGATTTCATCGTCAAGGTGGGTTTGAGTGATGGAGTAGCCAACCTGAATGAAGTCCGCACCCTTATGGAACCGGGGATTGCCGCACGGGCAGCCAAGAAGGCGACCGAGGCCGATATCGAAACGATGGAGCGGGCGGTGGCCGCGATGGACCAGGCCCTCGACAATGCCGAAGCCTTTGCCGAGGCCGACCTGGCCTTTCACCTGGCCCTGGCCCACGCCACCCGCAACCCCCTCATTCCCATCTTGCTTGACCCCATCGTGGACCTGTTACGTGAACATCGCAAACGCATTTTTTTGGTGGATGGCGGGCCGCAGCGAGGGCAGTATCACCACAAGCGCATCCTGGCGGCCATCAAAAAGCGCGATGCTGACGCGGCCCACCAGGCGATGTGTGACCACTTGCAGCAAGTCCTCACCGATAGCGAAGCTGTACCCAAGCTGACCGAATAACTTTTTAAACATCCGAAAACGGAGGAAATCAATGGCGAATCTTGGATATGTAGGACTGGGGGTGATGGGCAGCCGCATGGTTAAGCGCCTGCTCGATGCCGGACATACCGTTACCGGCTATAATCGCACCCAGGCCAAAGCTGGCTGGCTAATCGAAGCCGGCATGCGCTGGGGCGACTCGCCCCGCGCCGTAGCCGCAGCAGCCGACATTACCTTCTCCATGGTCACCAATACCGAAGCCGTCAAATCCATCACTCAGGGACCGGACGGGATTCTGGCCGGTTTGACGCCCGGCAAAATCTACATTGATATGAGCACCATGAGTCCGGGTTACAGCCGGGAACTGGCCGCCCAGGTCGCCGAGCGGGGCGCGGCCATGCTCGACGCACCGGTATCGGGCAGCGTAATTACCTTGGAGCAAGGCAAGTTGTCTATCATGGTCGGCGGGGAACGGGATACCTTTGAGAAGGCGCTGCCCGTTTTGCAGGATATCGGTCCCAAAGTGACCCATGTCGGCGGCAACGGCCTGGCTGTCTCTATGAAAATTGCCACCAATTTGAGTCTGGCGGTGCAAATGCTGGCCTTCAGCGAGGGCGTCCTGCTGGCCGAAAAGAGCGGCATCAAACGGGAAACGGCAGTGGAAGTACTGCTGAACAGCGTCATCGCCTCGCCGATGGTCACCTACCGGGGACCCTTTGTGCTGCAACAGCCCGACGAAGCCTGGTTTGATTGCAACATGATGCAGAAAGACATGCTGCTGGCCCTGGAAATGGGCCGCTCGCTGGGGGTGCCGCTGCCCACCACCTCTGTGACCAACGAAATGCTCACCACCGCACGGGCCATGGGTCTCGATCACCTTGATTTTGCGGCGCTGTTCAACGTGCTGGCCCGCATGTCCGGGGTGGAGGCCTAAGCCATGTCCCAGGCCGTCGAATTGGCTCCAGCTTCCGGCACGCTTGAGTTCAAAGCCGTTGACAGTGAACAATGGCTGCACATGTATGCCCAGATGACCAAGATTCGGGTGTTTGAGGAAAACGTCAATGAGCTGTACACCTCGGCCAAGATGCCGGGGCTGGCCCACCTTTATATCGGCGAGGAAGCCGTAGCGGTGGGGGTCTGTGAGGCGCTGCGGAAGGACGACTACATTACCAGCACCCATCGCGGACACGGCCACTGCCTGGCTAAAGGGGCCAGCGTAGACCGCATGTTTGCCGAGTTATTAGGCAAAGAACCGGGCTACTGCCGGGGCAAGGGCGGCTCGATGCACATTGCCGACCAGGACACCGGCAACTTGGGGGCCAATGCCATTGTCGGCGGCAGCGCCGGAATTGCTACCGGCGCGGCCATGTCGGCCAAGATGCGCGGCAGCGACCAGGCGGCGGTCTGCTTCTTTGGCGAAGGGGCATTGGGCCAGGGGTTGCTGTACGAAACTATGAATATGGCCTCGCTGTGGCGGCTGCCGGTGATTTATGTCTGCGAAAATAACCTCTACAACGAATACACCCACCATTCCGAGACAACCGCCGGGGCGATGGCCGCGCGGGCCAGCGCCTTTAACATTTACACCGAGGAGATTGACGGGCAGGATGTCCGCCGGGTGTATCTGACGGCGCTGCGGCTGGTCGAACGCGCCCGGCGCGGCGAAGGGCCGGCCTTTCTGCTCTGCCACACCTATCGTTATCACGGCCACCACGTTGGTGACATCAACCGGGCCTATTACCGTTCAAAGGAAGAGGAAATGTTGTGGCGGACGGAACGTGATCCGTTGCAGCTTCTAGGCAACTGGCTGCTTGAGGAAAAACTGACCGACTCGGACGTACTGGCACAGATTGAGCGGGAGGCCCGCACCGAAGCCGAGGCCGCTGTTCAGTTCGCCTTGAATGCGCCTTACCCTGATGCTAACGAGGTGGGGTTGCATGTTTACGCCTGACGGCGCTGACCGCGAAATCACCTTTGGCCAGGCCATCAACGAGGCCCTGGCTGAAGAGATGCGCCGCGACTCGCGCGTGTTCATCATCGGCGAGGATGTGGCCGAGGCCGGCACGGCCTTTAAAGTGCTGCTGGGGCTGGTGCAGGAGTTTGGCCCGCAGCGGGTCATTGACTCGCCCATTTCCGAGGCCGGTATTACCGGCATTGGGGTGGGGGCCGCCATGACCGGCATGCGCCCGGTGGTGGATATTATGTTTGGCGACTTCATCACCCTGACCATGGATCAGATGGTCAACCAGGCCGCCAAAATTCACTACATGTCGGGCGGCAAGCTCAAGGTGCCGCTGGTACTGCGCACTACGCTGGGGGCGACTCGCCGCTCTGCCGCCCAGCACAGCCAGAGTTTGCAAGCCTGGTTCAGCCATGTGCCCGGGTTAAAGGTAGTTATCCCCTCGACGCCTTATGATGCCAAGGGACTGCTCAAAACGGCTATCCGCGATGATAACCCGGTCGCCTTTTTTGAGGATAAAATGATGTACCAGCTCAAGGGTAAAGTGCCAACAGCCGATTATACGATTCCTTTCGGCGTGGCCGACATCAAACGTGCAGGTACGGATATTACGTTGGTAGCGACCAGCAGCATGGTTCATGTCGCCTTGGACGCAGCCAACCGGCTGGCCGAAATCGGCCTCAGCGCCGAAGTGATAGACCCCCGCACCACCTTTCCCCTGGACAAGCAAACCCTGATCGAATCGGCCAAAAAGACCAGCCGGGCGATGGTGATTGACGAGGGCTACGAGCGCTACGGCGTCACCGCCGAAATCGCTTCGGTTATTGCCGATGGCGCTTTTTATTATCTGGATGCGCCGGTTAAACGCATGGGGGCGATGGATGTACCTATACCCTTCTCCCCGGCGCTGGAAGATTTAACCGTGCCCACCGCGCAGACGGTCATGGAGGTGGCTAAAACCTTGTGCGGACGAAACTAACGATTTACGATTTACGATTGGAAACATTCAAAGCGTAAATCGTAAATCCAAAATCCCAGGGGGTTACTATCCGGCCCTTTTAGCCGGTATCAAAAATTTCTAAACTCAAGGAGGAGATTATTCGATGAAGCGTCTTGGTTCAATGGTGACAATTGTTTTACTACTGTCGTTGCTGCTGGCAGCCTGCCAGTCTGCGCCGCCGGCGGCCCCGGTGAAAACGGAACAACCGGCAGCCCCGGCAACCGAAGCCCCGGCTGCCACCGAAGAGGCGGCAGCGTCCGCCACAGAAGAAGCAGCAGCCCCGGCCACCGAAGAAGCCGTCGCCGAGGCCACCGAAGCGCCTACTGCAACGGAAGAGGCGGCCTCCGCCGGGTCGGGTGAGGCCATCAGGATTGGTGCGTCACTGCCGTTGAGCGGCCGCTTTAGTGAGCCGGGCACGGCGGCCAAGCAGGGCTACGAAGTCTGGGCGGCGATGGTCAACGAGGCGGGCGGGTTGTTGGGCCGGCCGGTCGAGCTAACCATCATAGACAACGCCAGTGACCAGGACACAGCGGTGGCCGATTACGAAAAGCTGATCACCGTAGACAAGGTTGATCTGGTGGTCGGGCCGTTCTCTAGCTTTTTGGTCATCCCCACCTCCGAAGTGGCCGCGCGCTACGGCTACGCCTTTGTCGAACCGGCCGGCGGTGCGCCCGATGTCTTCAACCGGGGCTTGACCAACCTCTTTTTTGCCCAACCGGCCCCCAGCGCCCAACAGGCCGAACCCTTTGCCGAGTACATCTTGAGCCTGCCCGAAGATGTGCGGCCCAAAACCTTCGCCGTCGCCAGCCAGGATGACCCTTTCGTAATCGGGGTGATGGACAGCCTCAAAGCCCTGCTGACCGAAGGCGGCCTGGAACTGGTCTTTGACGAAATTTACGCCCCCGAAACCACCGACTTTTCCACTATTGCTATTCAGATAGCTGATTTAGACCCCGATCTGGTGGTCGGAGGGACGCTGCTGGAAGACTCCATCGGCCAGATTCGGGCCTATGAGGAGGCCGGCTACCAGCCGCGCTTCGCCTATTACACCACCGGGCCGTCGCTGCCGGGGCCGTTCAAAGAAGCCCTGGGGGACGAGACCGAAGGTATCTTTGCCTCTATTTCCTGGTTCCCCGAAGCCAATGAGCATCAAAACGCCGAGTTTGTGGCTAAATATATCGAAATGTTTGGTGGTGAGGCGAGTGGCATAGCCGAAGATGCGGCCAATGCTTTCACCGTCGGTCAGGTGTTGCAGCAGGCGGTGGAGAATGTTGGCTCGGTGGACAACGCCGCCCTGATTGAAGAGTTACACCAGGGGACTTATGAAACCATCGTTGGCCCGTTGAGTTTTGACGAGACCGGCGTCCCTCAAGGTAGTTATATGCTGCTGCAATGGCAGGGCGATAGTTTTGTCATCGTCGGGCCGCCTGACCGGGCACAGGCTGAGGCTGTTCCCCCGGCAGGGGAGTCAACCGCGCCGGCCGAGTCGAGTGGCGCACCCGCCGAAGCGCCGGCTGCTTCCGGCGAACCCATCCGAATTGGCGCATCGCTGCCGTTGAGCGGCCGCTTTAGCGAGCCGGGCACGGCGGCCAAGCAGGGTTATGAAGTCTGGGTGGATATGGTCAATGCGTCTGGGGGGATGTTGGGCCGGCCGATTGAACTGATCGTGGTAGACAACGCCAGCGACCAGGATACAGCGGTGGCCGACTACGAAAAGCTGATCACTGTAGACAAAGTGGATCTGGTGGTTGGGCCGTTCTCCAGCTTCCTGGTCATTCCCACGTCGGAGGTGGCCGCTCGCTACGGCTACGCCTTTGTTGAACCGGCAGGCGGCTCGCCGGAAGTTTTTGATCGCGGGTTGACTAACATCTTCTTTGCCCAGCCGGCGCGAGGCTCGGAACAGGCCAAGCCTTTTGCCGATTATCTGCTGGCCCTCCCGGAAGACCAACGGCCCAAAACCTTTGCCGTCGTTAGCCAGGACGACCCCTTTACCCTGGGCGTGATGGAATTGCTCAAGGGGCTGTTGACCGAAGGCGGCATGGAACTGGTCTTTGACGAAATCTACGCCCCCGAAACCACCGACTTTTCCTCGATTGCGATTCAAGTGGCCGATCTTGATCCCGACCTGATTGTGGGCGGCACAGTGCTTGAGGACTCTATCGGCCAGATTCGGGCCTATCAGGAAGCAGGCTATCAACCGCGGATTGCCTACTTCACTACCGGGCCGTCGCTGCCGGGGCCGTTCCGCGAGGCGCTGGGTGAGGCGACCGAAGGTATTTTTGCCTCCATCTCTTGGTTCCCAGAAGCCGAAGAATTTCAGAACGCGGATTTTGTCGCTCAATATGTCGAAAAGTTTGGGGGCACCGCCGCCGACATTCCCGAAGACGCGGCCAATGCCTTTACCGTCGGACAGGTGTTGCATCAAGCCGCCGAGAATATCGGTTCCATTGACAATGCCGGGCTGATTGAAGATTTACACCAGAGCACCTATCAAACCATCGTCGGCCCGCTCAGCTTTGACGAAGTGGGTGCGCCGCAGGGCAGCTTCATGCTGCTGCAATGGCAGGGCGATAAGTTTGTCATCGTTGGGCCGGAAGGCCGCGCCCAGGCCGAAGCTTTGGCTCCGCCCAAGCCGGAGTGGTAAAAGCTGACCGGGGACCGGAGACGGAAGACCGGTTAAACCGGAGATTAGAGATTGAACTCAAATTTCCAATCTCTAATCTCCAATCTCTACCTCTGAGGAGCAGCGCGTGAATCTACCCTCAACCAACGTTTTAATTCAAGTGATCATCGTCGGCCTGCTGACCGGCGGCGTGTACGCCTTGATGTCCGCCGGATTGACCCTCATCTTCGGGGTTATGCGGGTCATCAACATTGCCCACGGCGCGTTTCTGGTTTTTAGCGCCTACCTGTCTTACTGGTTGTTTAGCAGCTATGGCCTCGACCCGTTTTTATCGGTGATTGTCACCGTCCCTCTGCTATTTGTCATCGGGGTCGTCTTTCAGCGTTTTTTGTTAGCCCGCGTCCGCAACGAACCGGGCTTGATGGTCCTGTTGACCTTTTCGCTGGCGTTGACCCTGGAAGGGCTGATGGGCGCGGTCTGGCAAACCACCGGGCGCTCCATCCGCACCTGGTACACCAGCGAAGTTTGGAAAGTGGAACTGGCTGACCTGACCCTGCGTCTGCCGGTAGTCCGGGTGGTTGGTTTTGTATTGGCTATCGTCGCCTTGTTTCTATTGTATTTGCTGATGACCCGCACCGACCTGGGCCGGGCTATCCGGGCAACCGTGCAGAATAAAGATGCCGCCCAACTGGTCGGAGTGAACGTTGCCTGGGTACAGGCGCTCACTTTTGGCATCGGCCTGGCGACGGTAGCTGCCGGCGGGGCTTTGTTCAGTACTATCTGGACCTTCAACGCTGGCGATCATGAGGAATGGATTTCCAAGCTTCTGTCTATCATCGTCCTGGGTGGGATGGGCAGTCTGCCCGGTGCGTTGATTGCCGCCCTGATCATGGGTGTGGCCGAGGCGGTAGCAGCTGTAGTCATGACCAGCTATCTTTCGCCCATTGTCTTTTACCTGATTTTATTTGTCACCTTGATTCTGAGGCCGCAGGGCCTGCTAGGAACCGTGATCAGAAAGGGTTAAGCGGATGCGTCAATTCCTACGCTGGTGGCCTGTACCGGCTCTGCTGCTGCTGTTGATCTACCCCTGGGTCTACCGCGAACCGTATTTTCACGTGGTCGGCTTTAACGTGCTGCTCTTTGCCACCATGGCCACCAGTTGGAATATTATGGGCGGCTACACCGGCTACAAATCGCTGGGCCACAGCGCCTTTTTTGGCCTGGGGGCCTACCTGGTAGCGATTGCAGCCAACCGGCTGGGCTGGAATCCGCTCTGGAGCGCCCCGCTGCTGGCGGTAATTGTAGCGCTGGTGGCGATGCTTCTGGGCTGGATTATGCTGCGGACGACCGGCTCGGCTTTTGTAATTGCGACCATTGCCATGCTGCTCATCTTTCGGCTGCTGGCGCTGAATCTGCGCAGTGTGACCGGCGGCGCGCCCGGCTTGAGCCAACCGCTGCCCCCCTGGACGCCGGAGTTCTCCCGGATGCCCTTTTTCTATTATATGCTGGTCTGGCTGATTGTGGCCGTGGCTGTCTCAGCCTACATTCGCCGCTCTCGTTTTGGGCTGGGCCTGTTGGCTATCCGCGATGACGAGGGCAAGGCGGAAATGGTGGGGGTCAACACCACCCTCTACAAAGTGCTGGCTTTTGGCATCAGCGCCTATTTTGTGGGTCTGGGCGGCGGCGTCTGGTCGTATCACGCCACCCACATCAGCCCGGTCTTTGCTTTCGATATTATCATCGGCGTCGAGATGATCCTGATGACTATGTTGGGCGGCATCGGTACGCTGTGGGGGCCGGCGCTGGGCGCGTTCATCTATATTCCGGCCTCCGATTTGATCCTATTCCAGTTTGGCTCGACTACCCTGCATCTGGCTATCCTGGGTCTCCTGATGATGGTCATTCTCTTGTTTTTGCCGCAGGGTATTCTACCGACGCTGAGTGAGTGGCTGGAAAAACGGCGCACCCCGCGCGCCGCTCACGCCGGGGCCAGAACAATGGCCGAAATGCACCAGGAAAAAGCGGAGTCTCGCGCCGACGAGGCCGGGATTGTGATTATTCAGAAATAACTCAAGTTCGGAATTATCGGCAAAAATCACCCTGAGTAGGGCGTTAGCCCGTATCGAAGGGTGACTTTTGCCTCGCCACCACATCCTGAGTAGCCTTGAGCGCAGCGAAAGGCGTATCGAAGGGTGCGGTTAAAACTCTGAACTCAAATAAATAGGAGCAGCAATGGCGACTTTACTGCAAACCGAAAATTTAAAACGCACTTTTGGGGGCATTACAGCCGTTAACAACTGCTCCATCGAAGTTAAAAAGGGAAGTATTACCGGCTTGATCGGCCCGAACGGCTCCGGCAAAACAACTTTGTTCAATTTGATTACTAATGTTTACAAGCCGGATGCGGGCCGAGTTTACCTGGCTGGCCGCGAGATAACGGGGCTGCGGCCCAATCATCTTTGTCACCGCGGTTTGAGCCGGACTTTTCAGATTACCCGCCTCTTTTGGGATTTGAGCGTGCTGGAAAACATGATTGTGCCGGTGCGGCAGGTGGGAGTGCGCAGCCTCTTTGGGCCGGGTATGTACCAATATGAAGCGGAGCGGGCGCATGAACTGCTGCGGCGGGTCGGCCTGGATCACCTGGCCCATCAACCCGCTCGTAAGCTCTCCTTTGGCCAGCAAAAACTGCTGGAATTTGCCGCCGTGCTGATGTCGAACCCGGAGCTGGTCATGCTCGACGAGCCGGCGGGTGGGGTCAATCCGACCATGATCCGTTTTATCATGGACTTGATCCGCAGCCTCAACCAGGAAAGCGTCACCTTTTTGGTGGTTGAGCACAACATGAGTTTTGTCATGGAGTTGTGTGAGCATATTATTGTCATGAACCAAGGCGAAAAAATTGCCGAAGGCCCGCCGGCCATGATCCAATCCGATCCTGTTGTACTCGACGCTTACTTGGGAGATTAGCCATGCTGCTGGAAATGCGAAACATTGTGGCCGGTTATCTGCGTGGGGTGAATGTCCTGCGAGGAGTCAATTTGCATATCAACCCCGGCGAGTTGGTCTGCCTGATTGGCCCCAACGGCGCGGGCAAATCTACGGTGCTGCGGACCATCTCCGGGCTGCTCAACCCCAGCCAGGGCGAAATTATCTTCGACGGCCAGAATATTGCCGGGCTGCGGCCCGACCTGGTACTGCGGCGAGGCATTGCCCAGGTGCCGCAGGGTCACAGTGCCTTCCCGGCCATGACCGTCCACGAAAATTTACTCATGGGCGCATACACGGTTTCAGACAAGGCTGAACGGCGGCGGCGATTGGATCGGGTCTATGAGATGTTCGACCTGCTGGCCGAACGGCGTGAAGCCAAAGCCGGCAATCTGAGCGGTGGTCAGCAGAAGGTGTTGGAAATTGGCCGGGCGCTGATGATCAATCCGCGTATGATCCTGTTTGACGAACCCTCGCTGGGGCTGGCTCCTAAAACGGCTCAAATGGTCTTTCAGACTATCAAGCGGCTGCAACAGGAAGCCGGGATTACGGTGCTGATGGTGGAGCAAAACGCCAAAAGCGGCCTGGCAATCTCTGACCGGGCCTATGTGCTGGAACTGGGCCGGGAGCGGCTGGAGGGACCGGCCCAGGCCTTGCTGAACGACCCCAAAGTTGCTCAACTCTACCTGGGCGGCACTACCCTCGACCAGGATGAGCAAGCCGAAGATGCGCTGCCGCAGGGGGCCGAGGTTGAGCCATGAGTGGCGCGCTGTGGGCGGTGACGGCGGGGGTGGGCTTCGGCGTCTTTCAAACTCTAAACCGGCGGGCCGTGCAGGGCATGGATGTCTACGTAGCCACATTTCTACAACTCCTGGTGAGCGCCTTGGTCCTGGCAGCTATCTCGGTTGTGACCGAAGATTTAATGCTGTTAGGCCAGGCTTCGATCTGGGCCTGGATCAACTTTAGCCTGGCCGGATTTTTTCATTTTTTTATCGGCTGGACTTTTTTGAATGCCAGCCAAAAAAAGATTGGGGCGGCGCGTACCGGCTCGTTGATTGGCACAACCCCCCTTTTCGGGGCAGTCGTCGCCGCGCTGACGCTGGCCGAGTTCCCTGGCCTGATAACGATTGGCGGTATTCTGCTCATCGTCGGCGGCGTTTACCTGGTCAACTATGCCAATATTCGACACAGCCCGCCGGCCACAAAGATGGGGGACAGCCCAATCGCCACCGGCTGGCGTTCGCTGTTGCTGGGCCTGGCGGCGGCTTTCTGCTGGTCTATCAGCCCTCTCTTTATTCGCCACGGCCTGGCCGAATTACCCTCGCCGATTCTGGGTGTGACCATTGGGATCACCGCTTGTGTGGTAGGGTATGCCTTAGTTTTGGTTCTGCGCGGCTCCAGTACACCCTTAACCTCCTTTTCAACCGATGCCTTCGCTTTTAAGTTGGTTGCGGCCATGCTGGTCGGCCTGTCTACCTGGGCGCGCTGGGTGGCCCTCGACCTGGCCTCGGTGGCGTTGGTGCTGGCCTTGAGCTTGGTCTCGGTGCCGGTGGTCAATATTCTCTCGCCCCTGCTGGTCGGCCAGCACATCGAGCAGGTCACGGGACAAGTCTGGCTCGGCTCGGCTTTAATTATGGGGGGATCGCTGGTGCTGATATTTTTGCGGTAACCAAGGGGTCCCAGCTATACACAGATTTACGAGCCAGATTCTTGTATAGTAAGCGAATAGTTGTTGCACAGAGGGACACGGAGAAATCACAGAGTTTCACAGAGGAATTATTAGAACTTCTCTGCGTGTCTCTGCGGAGTCTCTGTGTAACTCTGTGTTCCTTATTGGTCGTAGATGGCTTGCCCAAGTTAGGGATATAATTCGAGATGGTTATTGACGCCCATGCCCATATTATCGTGCCCGAAATGACCCGTGCCGCTGCGCCGGAGGAAAGCTGGCGGCCGCTGGTCAAATGGGTCAACGAACAGCAGCTTATCGAGTTTGGCGGCAAAACGCTCAAATCGGCGGTGCGGGAGTTTGTTTACATCGAGGGGATTTTGGCCGCGCAGGAGACTGCGGGAGTTGACCGGGTGCTGCTCTGTCCCTGGGTGTCGCTGCTGCGTTACGAGGCCGAACCCGAGGAAGGACTGCGCCTCAGCCAGATTTATAATCGAGCATTGGCCCGGCTGGCCCACGCTCACCCCGACCGGGTCAGCGCCCTGGGGACAGTTCCGCTGCAAGACCCTCCTCTGGCAGCCCAGGAGTTGTTGGCGGTGATGGCTGAACCCGGCTTGTATGGAGTCGAGATTGCGGCCAGCGTCAACGGCGTTTACCTGGGCGATGACCGGTTTGACCCCTTCTGGACAGTCGCCGAGGCCACCGGGGCTTTGGTTTTTATCCACCCGACCACGCGCGGCTTTGATCTTCCGGCGCTGAATGATTACTACCTTTGGAACACCATCGGCAACCCGTTAGAAACAACCATTACTGCGGCCCACATGATCATGGCCGGGGTGATGGAGCGCCATCCCCATCTGAAGGTGCTGCTGGCGCATGGCGGTGGGACCATTCTCAGCCTGCGCGGGCGGCTGCGCCACAGTCACACCTTCCAACCCCAGGCCAAAGTGCGGCTGGTCGAATCACCGGAAGATTCGCTGCGGCGCTTTTACTTCGACACGGTGACGCACGATCCCGCCTTGCTGCAAACGCTGATTGACTACGTTGGCGTGGACCACGTGCTGCTGGGATCGGATTATCCTTTTGATATGGGCGTCGAGCGTCCGGCGGAGATGGTGCATGCGCTTAACCTGTCGCCGGCGGACAAAGCCAAGATTCTGGGCGGCAACGCGGCTCGGCTATTAACATGAGGTTTATATAATCGCACCCTTCGATACGCCTCTCGCTTCGCCCTTCGACAAGCTCAGGACGAACTCAGGGCTACTCAGGATGCAATATTCGAGTCAAAAGCGTCCTGAGTAGCGCGAAGTGTGTATCGAAGAGCGCTTTCAAGGGTAAATGAGGGGATTATGGGCAAAAATTATGACATCGTTGTTGCCGGCGGCGGGCACAACAGCCTGGTTTGCGCGGCCTATCTGGCTAAAGCCGGCCTGCGGGTGCTGGTACTGGAAGCCCGCGACATTATCGGCGGCAATACCATTACCGAAGCCTTGACCGTGCCCGGTTTCCGGCACGACTCGTGCGCCAGCGCCCACGCCCTCTTGCAGAGCAGCCCTCTTATCCGCAATAATGAATTGGGGCTGACCCGATACGGCTTGCACTACTTTTACCCCGATCCAGTGGTCACGATGCCTTTTGTAGATGGGACCAGCCTGACTATGTGGCGTGACATGGAACGCACGGTGGCCGAAATTGCCTACTTTTCCCCCCGCGATGCCAGCGCCTACCGCCGCCTGATTGCCGAATATGACTCGGTCAAGAAAATTTTTGGACAGTACAACTACACCCCCATCGGATACGGCCCACCGCTGGATGAGGCGCTCATGAGTGTGCCGGACGGCCCGCTGTGGCTTCGCCGTTACAAGCAGAGCGCCCTGGAAATTATCAACGATTATTTTGAAGACGATCATGTGCGCGTTTTTATGCTCTGGCTGGCTTTTATGACCATGCAGCCGGTAGACCGGCCCTTCACCGGGCGGCTGGCCTACGCCATCGCCAACGGCCGCCAATATTTTTCGTGGACGACTCCGGCGGGTGGCTCCGGGATGTTACCGCAGGCACTGGTTGGCCTGATTGAAGCGCATGGCGGCACGGTATTGACCGGCCAGCCGGTTGCCCAATTGCTGGTGGAAAATGGACGCTGCACGGGTGTTGTCACGGCCACAGGGGAAACCTATCGGGCCGAAAAAGCGGTTGTTTCGACCATTCATATTAAACATCTGGTGGAGATGGCTCCCCATGAAGCCTGGGGCGAGCTGTTTGTCAAAGGCGTAGAGCAGTGGCAGCCCGGAGTGACCATGTTTGCGGCCCACTACGCCCTCAGTGAACCCCCGCTCTATCCCATCGGCGGCGAGCACCGGCCTAGTGTGGCGGCGGGGGTGGCCGGCTCATCGGACAATTTGCTGCGTTTGCTGGCCGATTTCCGGCGCGGCCAGATTCATCAAGAGGAGCCGGTACTGCTGGTCATCTGTTCCTCGGTGGTGGACCCCAGCCGCGCCCCGGCAGGCAAACACACCTTAAAGGTTGTTTCCTTTTTTCCGTATGACCTGGCCGAAGGCGGTCCCTCCCATTGGGACGAGATTAAGGAAGCGGTCGCTCAGCGCAACCTGGAGCATCTAAGCCGGTTTGCCCCCAACCTGGCCCAGGCCGAAATCTACGGTCACCACGTCGAAAGCCCACTCGATTTGGAGCGGCGCAATGCCCATAATTGGCATGGGAGCTGTCACGGCGGCGATATGTCACCGGCCCAGTCGGGGGCTATGCGCCCGGCGCCGGGCTGGGCCAGCCACCGTTTGCCCATTCCCGGCCTGTACCAAACCGGCGCGACCACTCACCCCGGCGGCTCCGTCTCCGCCGGGCCGGGCCGCAACGCCGCCTGGGTGGTTCTGGATGATTTAGGCTTGTCATTAGAAACGGTAGTAGGAAGTAGGGAGTAAGGAGTAGGGAGCAGGGGGCATTTTGCCTCGTTCCCCGCTTCGCGTCTGTTGGCAAAGGGTTTTAGGAATAGAGTTTCTGGCCCAAGAGCGCTCTCCAATAGGAATTTGGGAACAAGATTAACAAATTGCCACAAATCGTAAATCGTGAATCGTAAATGGAGGATGGAATGCCTGATGCTCGTGTGCAAGCGGCCATAGATAACTGGGCCCCCCGCTTTACCAGCCAGGGTGTGGATTATAACGATTTTGTGCGCACCACCCGCGCTATTGAGCGCTGGGAGCAGTGGCTCGACGCCTGGTGCGCCACCGGCGATGTTCATGCGGAGTTAGCCCGGCAAGCGGAAAACCAGGATCGCAGTTTGAGCGCCGGCGAAGCCTGGGTACGGGCGGCCCTGTGCTACCACTTTGCCAAGTTTGTCTGGATGGTGGACATGCAGAAGTACCGCACCGCCGCCGATAAAGCGGTGCTGAGCCTCTATGCCGCCCACAAACATCTCGACCCCAACGCCGAGCGCCTGGAAATTCCCTTTGAAGGGACAATCATGGTCGCCAATCTGCGCCGCCCCATCGGGTCGGACCGGCCGCCGCTGGTTTTGTTATTACCGGGGCTGGACTCGACCAAAGAGGAATTTTTTAACTGGGAAAATGTCTTTTTGCAGCGGGGCATGGCGACGCTTTCTCTCGATGGGCCGGGCCAGGGTGAAACCGGCTACTCCACCCATATTCGCCCGGATTATGAGGTGGCTGTAGCGGCTGTGCTCGACTCCCTGGAGGGCCGGCAGGATTTGGATTTGAAGCGTGTCGGCGCGGTGGGGGTCAGCCTGGGGGGCTACTACGCTCCTCGTACCGCCGCCTTTGAGCCGCGCATTAAGGCTGTCGCGCCCATCGGTGGGCCGTTCAATTTTGGGGAGTGCTGGGAGCAGTTGCCACCCCTCACCCGCGAAACCTTTGTTCATCATTCCGGGGCCAAAGACGAAGCCGAAGGCCGGGCCAAAGCCTTGCAGCTTGACCTTGACGGCGCGGCCCAGCGTATCAGCCAGCCGATGCTGGTGGTTTTTGGCAAACTCGACCGGCTCATCCCCTGGCAGCAGGCCGAATACCTGGCCGCCGTAGCCCCCAACGCAGAGTTGGTCATGTACCCCGACGGCAACCACGTCTGCAACAACATTCCCTACAAATATCGTCCCCTGGTAAGTGATTGGCTGAGGGAACAACTATTGAGGCTGGAGTAGAAATTTTATGGTATTAAAAGACTCGTTTGTGGTCGAGGCCCCGTTGGAGGTGGTCTGGGCCTTGTTGCAGGATGTTAACCGGCTTTCCGGCTGTGTTGCCGGCGTGGAGCAGGTCGAGGAGGTGGGGCCGGATAGTTACAGCGGCGTTCTCAAGATCAAAATTGGCCCCATCAGCGCCGCTTTTGCCGGGCAGGTGACAATCACTGCACGCACACCGCCGGAACAAATAATAGCAGAGATTAGCGGCAAAGATAACGGCTCAGCCTCGCTGGTCAAATCCACCTTTACCGGCCGGCTGAGTCCGGTCGAGACCGGCACGAGGCTCGATTATGAAATGGACATCGCCCTGCGCGGCCGGCTGGCCCAGTTTGGGCTGACCGTCGTCCAAGCCACCGCCAAAAAGATGACCGCTGACTTTGCCCGCTGTCTCGCCGCCACGCTGACGGCGGATGAAGCCGAAGCTAATAACGGAGCAAGGTCGTGAGCCTGCAATTCCTCCAGCCGCAAACCCTGCCCGAAACCCTGGACCTGCTGGGCAACGACCCGGACGGCAGCAAAATCATTGCCGGGGGCACGGCGGTGGTGCTGATGCTGCAACACAAGCTGATTGCCCCGAACAGGCTCATCAGTTTGGGCCGGTTGGCCGGTTTGGATACAATCCATTTGGCCGAGGATGGCCTGCATATCGGGTCGCTGACGCTGCTGCGCCAGGTGGCCGACTCTCCGATTGTCCGCGAGCATTACCCGGCGCTGGCCCAGGCCAGTGCGCTGGTCGGTAATGTGCGCATCCGCAACCAGGCCACGCTGGGGGGCAACCTGGCCGAGGCCGATTATGCCTCCGACCCCCCGGCGGTGCTGCTGGCGCTGGATGCTTCAGTCGTGGCAACGAATGTTGCCGGCTCTCGTACCATCCCCCTGTCTGACTTTTTTCTGGGTTTCTACACCACCGCGCTCGAACCGGATGAACTCATCACCGAAATCATTGTGCCGCCCCTACCCCCAAACTGTCGCATGACTTACCTCAAGTACAAGAGCCGCTCGTCGGAAGACCGCCCCTGCACCGGCGTGGCAGCAGTGGCAGCTTTGGCCGAGGGCCGCTGTACCAACCTGCGGGTGGCAGTGGGGGCCGCCTGCGAAACGCCGCGCCGTCTGCCGGAGATAGAAAATCTGGGCGTGGGCCACAGCTTGACCGATGAACTAATGGCCGATATTGCCGAGGGCTATGCGGCCGGGATCGAAACGCTGGAGGATTTGCGCGGCTCGGCCTGGTACCGGACGGAGATGGTCCGGGTGCATGTCCGCCGCGCCCTGAAGGAGCTAGGCGATGGCCGTTGGTAAAACAATCCCCGTGTTTGATGCTATTGCGCGGGTCAACGGAAGTATCCCCTATGCCGCCAATCTCAAACTGCCGGGGATGCTCGTGGCTAAAGTGCTGCGCAGCCCGCTGCCCCACGCCCGTATTGTCGGCCTGAACGCGGCGGCGGCAGAGTCGCTGCCGGGAGTCGCCGCCGTGCTGACCGCCGCCGATTTTGAATCCCCGGATAGCCCGGCGCTCTACTATGGCATGAGCCTCAAAGACCAGCCGATTGTAGCCCATGAGCAAGTCCGTTACACCGGCCAGCCGGTGGCGTTGGTGGCTGCCGAAAGTGCGGAGAGGGCCGAAGCGGCCCTGGCCCAAATCGAGGTTGATTATGAAGAGCTGCCGGGCGTGTACGATGCCGTCGAGGCCAGGCAGCCGGGCGCGCCCGTTTTGCATGAAGCTTACCCGGACAACTGTTTTGTCCATGCCAAACTGCGCCGGGGCGACCTGGCGGCCGGTTTGGCCGAGGCGGACGACATCATCGAAGAAACCTTCACCAGCCCGCTGGCCCAACATGCGGCCCTGGAACCGCATGTCGCCGCCGCCCAATGGCAGGCTGACCGCTTAATCGTCTGGTCGGCCACCCAATCGCCCTATCTGGTGCGCCAAACCCTGGCCGACATCTTCGGCCTGCCTGCCGGACATGTCCGCGTGATTGTGCCGCCTCTCGGCGGGGGGTACGGCGGGAAAGGGCATATCCGCATCGAGCCGATGGTGGCGGCGCTGGCCCGCAAAACGGCCGGCCGGCCAGTCAAATTGATCTTGAGCCGGGCCGAGGAGTTTGTGACCGTCACCAAGCACGCGGCGACCATCACCATCAAAACCGGCTTCAAGCGTGACGGCGCCTTGACCGCCCGGCAGGTGACGCTCTATTGGAACGCCGGGGCCTACGCCGATGTCAGTCCTGTTTTGGTTCCAGCCGGCATGGTCCGCAGTATCGGCCCCTATCGTATTCCGGCGGTGTGGGTCGACTCCTATGGCGTTTATACCAATCTACCGCCGGCCGGAGCCTTTCGCGGAGCCATGAGTTCCCAGGCTGCCTGGGCGTATGAGTCGCACATGGACACGATTGCCCGGCAGTTAGGCATGGACCCGCTCGAACTGCGTTTGAAGAATCTGCTCCGTTCCGGCGATTTGTTTGCGACGGGCGAAACGCTCCACGACCTTCATTTTGCTGAGTGTCTGGAAGCGGTGGCCGAAGGTATCGGCTGGAGGGAGGCCAGGCCGGCTGACTCCGGGCCAGTGAAGCGGGGGCGCGGGCTGGCGGTGATGATGAAAAGCACCTCGCCTACCTCCCGTTCTGAGTGCCGTTTGAAGATAGCTGAGAACGCTCAAATGACCCTCTTCACCAGCACGGTGGAGATGGGCCAGGGCGCGCATACGGCGCTGGCCCAAATTGCGGCAGAAGCCGCCGGGGTGGCGGTGGAGCAGGTCAAGGTAACTGGCCCCGATACCGCCGTGACCCCTTTTGATTCGACCACCAGCGCCAGCCGTTCGAGTGGGATGATGGGCAGCGCCATTTTAAAGGCGGGAGCAGTACTGAAGGAGAAGTTGATCGAAGCCGGCGCGCCTCTGCTGGAGTATGCGCCGGAAGAGCTGCGGGCGGAAGCAGGCTATGTTTTTGTGGCCGCGCAGCCCGACCAACGGCTGAGTTATGCCGAAATTTTGCAGCGGAATGGGCTGAGCGCGCTGGAAGCGGCGGGCGAGTTCGCCACCAAAGGCGGCCTCGACCCAGAAACGGGCCAGGGGCTTTCGACGCCGCACTGGCACCAGGGGGCGGGCGCGTGCGAGGTGGCGGTGGATACCGACACCGGCAAGGTGACGGTACTGCGCTATCACGCCGCTTCGTTTGCCGGGCGGGTGGTCAACCCGCAGTTGGCCCATCTGCAAAATGAGGGTAACGTTATCTTTGGCCTGGGGCCGGCTCTGCTGGAAGAAATGGTGACCGACAACGGGCAGATTATCAACACCAATCTGTCGGACTATCAAATTCCATCTTTCCTGGACACTCCGCTGGAATTAGTCAGCACCCTGGTTGAGTCAGCGGCGGGCGAATTTCACGGCATCGGCGAGATGACGCTGCCACCGGTCGCCCCGGCCATTGCCAACGCCGTTTTCGATGCCGTGGGGGTGCGGATCCGCGACCTGCCGATGACGCCGGAGAAGGTTTTGCGGGCACTGCGGCAGGCAGAAGGTGAGTAGGGTCCACAGATAGACACAGATGGACACCGATGAAGGATAAAGTAGATGGATTTATGGCTGAACTATCATTAACTTTGCAAGTCAATGGGCAGATATATCCGCTTACAGTGTCGGCGGAGCGGACGTTGCTGGATGTGCTGCGTGAAGACTTGGGGTTGGTGGGGGCGCGGGAAGGCTGCGGGGTGGGGATGTGCGGAGCGTGTACAGTGCTGCTCAACGATCAGCCGATTAGCAGTTGTCTGATGCTGGCCGCGCAGGCGGAAGGCGCGACCATTACTACCGTTGAAGGGCTGGAAACAGCGGACGGGCTGCACCCGGTGCAGCAGGCCTTTATTGACCAGGCCGCTTTTCAATGCGCTTACTGCACTCCCGGTTTTATTCTGTCGGCAGTAGCCTTGCTCAAGCAGCAGTCACAGCCGGATGATCAGGTCATTCGAGACTATCTGGCCGGAAATTTATGCCGCTGTGGTAGTTATGGCAATATTTTTAAGGCGGTGAAGACATTTGAGGAGTTACTTTGAGGAGGCCGGATCATCAGTCCAGCGTAGTTAACCCCTGCTGAATGGCAAATTTAACCAGCGTGGGCAGATCAGAGATGCCCAATTTTTGCATGAGCCGGCTGCGGTAAGTATCTACGGTATTGGAGGAAATAAAAAGAACTTCGGCAATTTGGGCGCTTGATTTACCTTCGACCACAAGCTGGAGGATTTCACGCTCACGCGGGCTGAGACGGTCCAGGGGCGGCTTGTGGGTCTTGGTTTCCGGCTGGCCCAGGTAGACGCTGATAACGGTATCAACAATCATCTGGCTGAGGTAGCGCTGGCCCGACTGAACGACGCGAATGGCATGGATCACCTCGGTTCCGGCCGTGGCTTTGAGCAGATAGCCGTCTGCGCCGGCTTGTAGAGCTTGAATAACATAATTACTGGCGGTGTGCATCGAGAGGACAATCACCCGCGTGGCCGGGCAAATGTGCCTGATTTGACGCAGGGCATCAATCCCATTCAATTCGGGCATGGCAATGTCCATCACGATCACATCGGGGCAGGTTTCGCTGGCCCGGGCAACGGCCTCACGTCCATTATTGGCCTCGGCAATAATCCGAAAGTCGGGCTGCATTTCCAGGAGCAAGCGTAAGCCATCCCGGACCACCGTATGATCGTCAACGAGCATAATCGTAATCATTCGCTTTACCTTGCCTTACTTAACTCAAGCTGCCGCCATTCGCCTCAAGCATCCCGAGTAGCCCGATAAGGGCGTATCGAAGGGTGCTTGAGGCGAAAAACCATCGTGAGTGCCTGTTAACGCGTATCGAAACTGCGTCCTGAGCTTGTCGAAAGGGGTTATTTTTCGCTGATAGGTATAGTTCTCCAGAAAAGTTTTCGCCACTGAAACAGGTAGCATGTAGCAGGCCATAAGGTTGCTACCTTGCTACCTGCTACCTTGATTGGTGGGAAAGAATTTTTCTGGGCGCCTATAGCAACTTGAGTTACTTGTCTTCGGCCCGCTTTTCCTCCATGAGTAGAATCGCGCCCTGGATATTTTTGTTGGAGCCGACGAGAGGGGTGCAGCTTACCTTGACCTGGATGGATTTACCCCGCCGGTTAACCGCGTCTAAAGTTACTTCCTGGTTTTCCGGCTGGCTGCTGCCGCCCAAGCAGTGACGAATAGGTACTTTGAGCCGGTCCACCGGCAAGCCAATATCCAGGTTCAGCAGATGCTTGCCGCGCACTTCGTCGGCCCGCAGGCCCCACAAATCCTCGGCCCGCAGGTTCCAGGCCAAAATTTGCATGTTGCGGTCAACCACCACCACGCCATCGGGCAGGCTGGTCAGGATAGATTCAAAAAAGGCGTTGACCTGATTGAGTTCGTCGCTGCGCTGGCGCAGTTCTTCATTGGTGGTTTCCAACTCTTCGTTGGTGGATTGCAGCTCCTCATTCATCGTCTCCAACTCTTCATTGGTGGATTGGAGCTCCTCGTTGGTGGTTTCCAGTTCTTCGACGGTGGATTGCAGTTCCTCGTTAGTAGTTTCCAACTCCTCGTTGGAGGCTTGCAGTTCCTCATTGGTCGTTTCGACTTCCTGCCGCCATTTGTCCAACTCTTCCCGCAACTGCCGGATGTGGCTGACATCCTCAAAAGCGATTTTTGCGCCGATCAGATGCCCGTCGCTGTCCTGCAAGGGTAGCGCCAACACATCCAAATATCGTTTCAGGTTGTTATGGCTGGGCCAGTTCACTTCTTTAACGATTTGGGGCCGGCGCTCGGTAAAGACCCGATCCAGCAGCGAGCGCAGATCAAGGGGCCGGTAGGAAAGCTCCAGGTCTTGCAGCCGGCGGCCAAGATCGGCCGAGGTGATGTTAAAAAGATGGCGGGCTTGGTCGTTGGCAACAACTAAGACCCATCTGCTGTCAACGACCAATTGGGCCACCGGGCCAACCTCCAGGGCTACTTCACGCAGGCGATTGTCATCTATTATTTGCGCTGCCACCTCCTCAGGCGGGTTCAAGGGGGCCACTAAAAAGCGCTCACGCAGCCTGCTTTTGGAGATTTTGGCAAAAATATGCCGTTTCAAATCAACCGGGGTAAAGGCGTTGCTGCGGGTCAGCAGCACTTCGGCTTTGCCCAAAAAGAGATAGCCGCCGCCGTTCAGGGCAAAATCAAAATGGTTCAATACTTTGCTCTGGGCTTCGGCGTTAAAATACATCAAGGTGTTCCGGCACAAAATTAAATCCACCCGCGAAATGGGCGCATCCTGGATCAGGTCGTGCCGGCCAAAGATGACCGAACGGCGCAAATCTTTATGAAAGATATAGCGGCTGTTCACCTGCTCAAAATATTTTTGCACCAGCTCGGCCGGCACATCTTTGATCTGGTTGGCGCTGTAACTGGCCTGGCGGGCTTCGTTAAGCGCCTCTTCGTCGGCGTCGGTGGCATAAATTTTGACCCGCTGGCGAAATTCTTCGGTCCCCAGGGCTTCGGCCAGGATGATGGCGACCGTATAGGCTTCTTCACCGGAGGCACAGCCCGCGCTCCAAATGCGGATCGGTTCGCCGGGTTTTTTAGCGCCAATCAGCCGGGGTATCACTTCTTGGGCTAAAAATCCCCAGGCCGAGGAGTCGCGAAAGAAGCCGGTCACATTGATCAAAATGGTATTAAAGAGCTGGGCAAACTCTTCGGGGTGAACCTCCAGGTAATCTACATAATCGCCGTAGTTTTCAATACCGATGGTTTGTAGCCGTTTGTTGATCCGGCGTATCAGGCTCGAGCGCTTGTAAGCGGCAAAATCAAAGCCGCGGGTGCGTTTGAGATATTCCAGCAGAGCTTCAAAAGCGGGTTGATGCGTATTTAGGTCGGTCATGCATTATCTCCGGTCATCACCAGGGTAATCAGGGCAGCCGCGATTTCAGGCAGGGGCAAAATAAAATCTACATCCCCGGTTTGAATGGCCGCGCCGGGCATGCCAAAAAATTCAGATGTGCCTTCATCCTGGGCAATTACCGTGCCGCCCATTTTCTTAATGGCGCGGACGCCCATACTACCATCCACTCCACTGCCGGTTAATACCACCGCAATGGCCTGTTCTTTATAACTCGCCGCCACCGACTCGAATAGCAGGTCGGCCGAAGGGCGCACAAAATGAACCAGTTCCGTCTGCGTCAGCGAAATGGTTCGATCGGAATTGACCAGGAGGTGCTGGTTGGGCGGGGCAACATAAATCAAGCCCGGCTGCACCCGGTCTCCCGCTGCGGCCTCTTTGACCCGCAGGTGGGTTTGGCGATTTAGAATATCGGCCATAAGGCTGCGATGGCGGGGATCGAGATGCTGGACCACCACCACCGCCGCCGGAAAGTCGGCCGGCAGGACTGGCAAGATTTCGCTCAGCGCCCGCAGCCCCCCCGCCGAAGAGGCCAGGGCCACGATGTCAAAGGCAGCATGGGGAAGGGGGCCGGACGGCTGGTTGGTTTTCATCGGCGTTACCCTAGACTGTGTCCCTGCGAGCCGCAGGCGAAGCAATCTCCACTTCGTGAGATGGGGGGCTTCGGCCTACGACCGCGCAATGAGGTAGTTTTACGAGTTCTTTTCCGGCTCATCCACCGCCGGCTCAACCGGCGGTGAATCGGAGCGGTCGGACGTTTCTATGGCCAAAACTTCATTACCCAGCAGCACCTGCCGCACTAACGCTGCCCGCTGCTCCGCATCTAAAGCTTGCGCTTCAAAGCGGGCGGCCATCAACCTGGTAGCGTGCTTGTTGGCCCGCGCAGCCATGCGCCGCGCCAGCGATGCTTTCTCCTCTAAAGCTCGCACCGCCGTCCAGAGGGCCGCTTCTAGGGTATTGGCCTGCTCCAGCATCAGGCTCTCGGCAGAATAGGCGTGGCCGACGTGACAGCGATAACGCAGCAAATTCCCGTTGTGCAGCTCCCACAGCACCCCGCCGCAATCGGGACAGGTCAGGACGGTCGGCTCGCCGGGTCGCCCGTTCCGCTCCAAAAGGGCTTTATCGTTCCGTACAATTTCGGCTTCCGTGGCTTCCGGCTTGTTTTCCATTAAAACCTCTCCTTCCTCCCTGGCTGCCTCTTCTGCCGCCAAACGCGCCAGCAGCGGCCCAATTTCATGGAGCGGCAGAATATAATCCACGGGCACATTCCGAATGGCGTTGTTGGGCATATCCGAGTAGAGCGCGTCGGCGGGGTCTTGCACAATGGCCACACCCCCTCGCCCTTTCACCGTAGCCAGGCCCAGCGAGCCGTCATCGAGCATGCCTGATAGAATTACGCCCACCACCCGCGGGCCATAAGCATTGGCGGCCGACCGAAATAGGGGGTCAATGGCCGGACGATGGCCGTTTTCGCGGGGACCGCGCGAGAGGTGGATATGGCCGTTGTTAATGAGTAGATGCTGGTCGGGCGGGGCCACATAAATACAGCCGGGTTGGATGGTTTCTCCATCCTGGGGATGGACTGCTTCCAACGGGCTGGCTCGGGTCAGGATATTGGGCATGGCGCTGGTATGGTAAGCAGGAACATGGACCACAACAAAGACCACCGCCGGCAGGTCGGGCGGGAGATGTGCAACCAGCTCTTTTAAGGCTTCTACCCCGCCGGCAGAAGCTCCAACTACAATAATATCGTGCCCTGGCATCTTTTACCTTCATTTCATCAGGTTATAGCAGGGTTTATCAAGCTGGTTTTGGTTTAAAAGTGGCAGAAGGTTGAGGTACACGGTTAGAACCAGGCCAGTGCGCGGTGGATGGCAGTTACGAAGGGGATATTTCTTTTAAGCGCTATTGACCAAATATCCTTACCCTGAACTTTTTTATTAAAACTTTCCTATTTAAATGTACATCCATTTTAAAGAATTAGCAAAATATCTGGCTAGGCACAGTGACAGTGCAGCTATACTCCGGGCTTGATTGGCAGCCCGGCCCAGGCGTGCTATACTTTCCCTAATGTAGCGGCCTTAAGGTTGAGGTAAGCAGATGGAGAATTACACTAAACTCAAGGATCAAATTAAAGCAACCCAGGCGCGGTTAGCCTCCCTGGAACAGCAGAGCGCCGGCACAAGGAACGAGGCAACAAACGAGGCTCTGTTGGAGTTGGGAGTTGCCCTGGAGGAGCTGCGGGCGGCCCAAGAGTCTATGATCAGTCAGAGTGATGAATTGGCCGAGGCCCGCCAGAACTACCAGGATTTATTCAACTTTGCTCCGGACGCCTACCTGGTCACAGACGCCTATGGCGTGGTCCGTGAGGCCAATCGCGCGGCCACCCTCCTGTTAGGGGTGGCAGAGCCATTTATCCTTGGCAAACCCTTGTTTCTGTATGTCGTCCCTGAAGCGCGTCGCGTTTTTCGAGCCACGCTCAATAAGTTACACCGAACCCAGGCCGTTCAAAGCTGGGAGATACAATTGCGGCCGCGTAAAGGCTCTCCCTTCTCGGCTTCGGCTAGCGTCACCTCACAGCTTGACCGCAACGGTAAACTTATCCGGTTGCTGTGGCTCATCCGCGATATAACAATCCAGAAAAAGGCGGTAGAAGAAATTGTGAATCTCCTGGAAGCTGTAGGTCAGCAGCGAGAACAACTGCGGCGCTTAACCCGGCGAGTGGCCGAAATTCAGGAGATCGAACGCAGAGAACTGGCCCGTGAGCTACACGATCAGGCCGGCCAAACTTTGGCCGGCCTGGATTTCAACCTGGTTTTTATAAAAATGAGCCTGGCCAACCTGCTGCCGCCCGATAGCGCAGTTCTGGCCCGCCTGGACGACTCCCTGGCGTTGGTCAGGCAGATGGGCGGCGCTGTCCGCGATGTGCTGGGCGACCTGCGCCCGCCGGTTCTGGACGATCACGGCCTGCTGGCCGCGCTACAATGGTATGCCGAGCGGCTAAGCACACGGGTGAACCTACCCATCTGCGTGGAGGGCCGGGAGCCACAGCCGCGCCTGGCTACTTCGGTTGAAAATGTGATCTTTCGGATTTTTCAAGAGGCTTTGACCAACGTGGTCAAGCATGCCCAGGCCAGCCAGGTAACCGTGAACCTGGAACCCCACGATGGCCAGGTGCGGCTGGTCATTGCCGACAATGGCCAGGGCGTGCCGACCAGAGATTTGGCCGATCCGGCTCGCCCCCGCAGCTGGGGCTTGCTGATTATGCAGGAGCGGACCGAGGCCGTAGGTGGGCAATTTCGCTTCGAGTCCAGCCCCGGGCAAGGCGTTAAGATTACGGCCGAGTTCCCCTGTTAATTTTAATTTATAATGTATTAAATCCTAACGCACCCGTAATTTTGAGAAGCTTGACGCCCTCCTTGCCCTATGCTACACTTCCAAAAGCAAAACATAAGAATGGATTGACCGATGACTGAAAAGAGAGAAATCTATCTGGATCACGCCGCCTCGACTCCCACCGATCCGCGGGTGGTCGAGGCGATGCTGCCTTATTTTACCCAGATTTATGGCAATGCCTCCGGCTTGCACAAACAGGCCCGCGCCAGCGCCCGCGCCATTGACGAGGCGCGCCATAAAGTAGCCGATATTTTGAGCTGCTCAGCCAAAGAAATTGTCTTTACCGCCTGCGGCAGTGAGAGCGACAACATCGCCATTCGTGGGGTGGCCTGGGCGCAGCGACAGGCCGGCAAAGGCCATCACCTGATTACCACGCCGGTTGAACATCACGCCGTAGACCACACCTTTAACCAGTTGTGCGACAAATTCGGCTTTGAGCAAACCGTTGTGCCGGTAGACCGCTATGGTGTGGTCAACCCCGCCGACATCGCCGCCGCCATCCGGCCCGATACGGTACTGATCAGCGTCATGTACGCCAACAACGAGGTCGGCTCTATCCAGCCGATTGCCGAAATCGGGGCGCTGGCCCGCCAGCGCGGCATTACCTTCCACACCGACGCGGTGCAAGCCGCCGCCTACGAGTCGTTGAACGTTGACTCGTTGAACGTTGATTTGTTGGCAATTTCGGGGCATAAAATTTATGCGCCCAAAGGTATCGGGATTCTGTACGTGCGGAAGAATACGCCGCTGCTGTCGCCGTTTACCGGCGGTAGCCACGAAAACAACCGGCGGCCCGGCACCGAAAATGTGCCTTACATCGTCGGCATTGCCAAAGCGCTGGAGCTGGTCCAGGAGCATCGCTCGACGGAAAACGAACGGCAAGGAGCGCTGCGCGACCGGCTGATCAGCAGTATTTTGCAAATGATTCCTGAAAGTCAACTGACCGGCCATCCGGTTCGGCGACTACCGAATCACGCCAGTTTTGTCTTTGCCGGCTGTGAAGCCGATGCTATTTTGATGCACCTGGACATGGCCGGCATCGAAGCTGCCAGCGGCAGCGCTTGCACCACCGGCATGCCCGAACCGAGCCACGTGCTCACCGCTATGGGCATCCCGCATGACCTTGCCCTGAGCGCGCTGCGTCTGACCGTAGGCCGGCAAACCACCGAAGCCGATGTTGAGACCGTCCTGAACATTCTGCCCGGCGTCATCGAGAAAGTGCGCCAGCTCAATCCGGCCTACGAGCCGGCGTTTTAGCCAGGCCACCTTATTTATGGTACAATTATCGAGACGGGCTGGCACAGGCCCGTCTTTTAGTTATGACCAGAGATGGGAGACCGGGTTTTTATCCTCTCCGGTCCCCGGTCGTTTTGAGAGCTTATGACCACAAACGGTAATCCCAAACGAGTCGTCGTCGCTATGAGCGGCGGCGTGGATAGTTCGGTGGCGGCGGCGCTGCTGGTGGAGCAGGGCTACGAGGTCATCGGCCTGATGCTGCGGCTGTGGGCCGAGCCGGGCGGCGCGGCCAATCGCTGCTGCACGCCTGATGCCGTGGCCGATGCCCGCCGGGTGGCCGACCAACTCAGTATTCCCTTTTACGTCCGCGATTACAAAGAAACCTTCAAGCAGACGGTGGTTGACTTTTTTATCGAAGGTTACGCCCAGGGCGTCACGCCTAACCCCTGTGTGGTCTGCAATCGGGATATTCGCTTTGATAAGCTGCTCAAAGAAGCTCTCAGCCTGGGCGGCGATTACCTGGCCACCGGTCATTACGCCTGGGTGCAGCCAGGCGACGGGGGCGCGTTTCAACTGCTCAAGGGGATTGACCCGGCCAAAGACCAGAGCTACATTTTGTATACTCTGACCCAGGAACGCCTGGCGCGGGTCATCTTTCCGCTGGGTCGCCACACCAAGGCCGAAATTCGCCAAATCGCTGAAGCCAAGAAGCTGCCCGTTTTCAACCGGCCCGACAGCCAGGATTTGTGCTTTTTGGGCCAGGGCGATTACCGCGCCTTTTTGCAGCGCCGCGCCCCTCAAGTGGTCCAGCCCGGCCCGATTGTGACCAGTGATGGCAAGGTTTTGGGCCAGCATCAAGGGTTGGCCTTTTACACCATCGGCCAGCGTAAGGGCCTCGGCATCGCCGCACCCGAACCACTGTATGTGCTGCGTCTCGATCAGGCCAGCAACAGCCTGGTGATTGGCCCGCTGGACGAACTAGGCCAGAGTCGGTTGACCGCCCGCCAGGTCAGTTACATCAGCGGCCAGCCACCCGCCGGGCCGATTGACGTGACTGCCAAAATCCGTTACAAGGCCAAGGAAGTCGAGGCGACGCTGACCCCCATGCCGGACGCCCGCGCCCGGTTGACCTTTGCCGCGCCGCTGCGTGATATTACGCCGGGGCAGTCCGTCGTTTTCATTCAGGGGGAGCAAATCCTCGGCGGCGGAGTCATCGAGAAGGCGGAACCGGCTGGATAGGTTATGCCCCCTTATTTATTGCTCTCATTGTTGCTGGGCGGCGCGTATGGCGCACTTTTCCACTTGTGGCGGGGCAAAAATATCCGTGAACTCGTCATCTATTTCCTGACCGGGATCATCGGTTTTGGGCTTGGACAGGCCATCGGCAATTTGCTGGGCTTGAATGTTTTTTTGATTGGCCCACTGCACATCGTCGAAGCTACTGTGATGAGTTGGGCCTGTCTGTTTGTAATGCAGTGGCTTAAGGTTTAAATGCTCTTGGTTCCTAACTACCCGGTCTTGTCATTTCGAGCGACGTTAGGAGCGAGAAATCTTCTAATCCGTGGTTTGTAGACAACGATCTTAGAGATTTCTCGGCTTTCAGCCTCGAAATGACATGAAAGGTGAGTAGTTGCTTAAGCTCAAAATCATTCATCCGGCTAATGACAATTTTCTCAGAATGTGATACCATGCTAGAATGACAGCCTAATCTCTTAATATTTGAGCAGAGTTGGCATGCCCCAAGAAATCAATGACTCATATTACGTCGCAGCAAGTAATTCCCGGCCGGAGCTGTCGCCGGAGCCGATTGATAAACGACCTCTCGTTTTTGGTATCATCGTTGCCGTTGTTATAATAATTCTGTTTGGATTATTGGGCTGGTGGTTGTTTACCAACCCTCCCGCCGCGGCAGTCCTGCGTGATATTTTTATTATCTTTTTGGGGTTGGGCGCGTTTCTTATTATTTTGTTGTTAATTGCGCTGGTAGTCATCACCGTCTATCTGGTCCTCAAAATTAACGATCTGATCCAATTGCTGAACCGGGAAATCAGACCGGTTTTGAGCCAACTGCAATCAACGGTACAAACTGCCCAGGGCACTACCGTCTTTCTGAGCGAGCAAGCAGTCAAACCCGTGATTACTACCGTTAGCGCCGTAGCCGGCGTACAAGCGATTGTGCGCAGCCTGTTCCGGCGCAGCTAACATTTTTATTTATTTACAGAGGTCGAAAGGAGCTACAATTATGTCAGAGCAAAATAGCGGCGGCGTTGAATTTTTTGCCGGTTTGGTGATCGGCGGCCTGGTGGGGGCAGCGTTGGCCCTGCTGATGGCCCCACAGTCGGGCGAGGAAACTCGCGCCCAACTCCGCGACAAAAGCCTGGAGTTTAAGGACCGGGCCGAAGAAGGGGTCATGGAAGCGCGCCAGCGAGCGCAAACCCAACTGGCTTCGCTGCAAGAGCAGGTCACTTACTTGCAAAGCCAGGTGGCCAGCCTGCAAGAGAAGGGTAAAGAAACCCTGGAAAAAAGCAAGCAGACCGCAGCCGAGGCCATCAGCCGGGGCAAAGAATCGGTCTCCCAGGCGCTCAATCGTGCCAAAGACAATGCGGCCGAAGCCTAAACCGGTCACAGATTTCTAACAAAAAAGGCGAGGATGAAAGTCCTCGCCTTTTTATTTGCTGAACTGAAGGCCAAAGCTTGCTTTGGCCTTCAATTTCTGTAATCTAATCGTTATCTCTTTTGAAATACGCCTTAAAACCAATACTTTTCAAATAACGTAGTTCAGCCCCTTGTGGGCGGGCACAAGGCCCTATGCTACGGCCTTATTTGAAATGTATTGGCCTTAAAATCTTAACAGAGGTTTAAAGAAGCCTTAACAGTTCCATAACAATCTGTTGTTATACTACAAACAATCCCTACAGTCTTTAGTTTGTTTCCAATCATCGCCGAAAAGAGCGCCCACCTCCGGGGCGCTCTTTTCCTTTATCGTTAACTTATTCCCCGCACACGGCCCGAATGGCCATGGGCAAAAAGCCGATCAAATCCCCGGCGACCACCGAGGTCAGCCCCAAACTCTCGCGGGCCAGCTCGCCGGCCAGGCCGTGCAGATAACCTCCGGCAACTGCTGCCTCAAACGGGCCAAGCCCCTGCGCTCGCAAGCCGACAATGGTTCCGGCCAGCACATCGCCGGAGCCGGCTTTGGCCAAGGCCGGGTTAGCAAATGGCAGGACCATCACCCGGCCGTCGGGGCCGGCAATAACGGTGTGCGCCCCTTTGAGCAGGACAACCTGACCCCATTGGGCGGCCATCTCGCCGGCCAGCTCCAGCCGCCGCGACTGTACCATCTGGATGGTGCTGCCCATCAAGCGAGCCATCTCGCCGGGATGAGGGGTCAGGATGCTATTGGCGGGCAGCATGCGCCACCATTCGGCATGTCCGGCCAGAATGTTCAGCGCGTCGGCGTCGAGAACCAGCGGCGGGAGGGGTTGGCCCTCTTTTTCCGAACTATCGTTTTCGGACGGGCGAAACCCAAAAGAGCGTGGCGGCGCTCCGGCTTTACCCGACAGCAGCTCTTTCAAAAAGGCCACCGTCGGCGCGGCCTGGGTCAAGCCCGGCCCAATAAGCATCGCGTCTATCGCCTCCAGCTTAGAGTACAAAAGCCGAGCCGCTTCCGGGGCGATGGCTCCCTCGGCATGGGGCAGGGGAATGTAAGTGGCTTCGGCCAGCCGCGAGGCCAGAATCGGGTGGATGGCTTGCGGGGGGGCCAGTGTGACCAGCCCGACGCCGCTGCGGGTGGCCGCCTGTCCGGCCAATATGGCCGCGCCGGTGTAGCTCATCGAACCGGCCACCAGCAGGGCCGTGCCAAACGTGCCTTTGTGGGCGCCGACCGGGCGCGACGGCAGCAGCGCCGCTACCATGGCCGGGGTTGCCATTTTCAGGATGACATCTGCGGGATAATAGCTGTCGGCCAAGCCAATATCGCCGACCACCAACTGGCCAACCACTTCCGGGCCGGGCAGCAAAATATGGCCTCGTTTGACCGCGGCCAGGGTGACGGTCAAATCGGCGGGCAGGGTGTGGGGATCAACCGCGCCGGTGTCGGTGTTGAGACCGGAGGGTACATCTACGGCTACGATTGCCGGGCCAAATTCCGGGTCAACCACCGGCTGAGCCGGCTCCACCAGGGGCCTATCGGTTATCATCCGTCGCTTACTGACCACAGCCTTGACCTTATCCAGCAGCTCGGCTAGGTCGCCCTTGATAGGCCGGGAGATGCCGCTGCCCAGCAGCGCATCCACAATCACCCCCGACTCTTGCAGCAAGTGCTCCAGCCGGGTTGGTCCATCGGGGTCGCTGCTCAGCACCTTTTCCACCCCGGCGGCATCCAGCAGCGCCCAATTTTTGTCACCTTCAAGCCGGCGCTTGCCCACGTAGACAGTGACCGTCGCCCCGGCCTGTGACAGATACCGCGCTGCCACCAGGCCATCGCCGCCGTTATTGCCCGGCCCGACCAGCACCAACACCCGCACCCCGGTAATATCAAACTGACCGGCAATGGCCTCAGCGATGGCATGACCGGCGTTTTCCATGAGTTGCTCATAGCTCAAGCCGGCTGCGTCGGCGGCCTTTTCCGCCGCCTGCATTTGAGAGGTGGTCACAATATACATTACTTTTTCTCCCACAGCAGTTTAGCCAGCATCAAGCCGATGGCGCTGCCCAGCAAAACTCCGGCCAGGACGTACCAGATTGGCCTGGGAGCGGCTTGAGGCAGCGGCGGATATTCGACAACGGCAACATCGGGTGAGTCCGGCGGGACAACAACTGCTTCCGCTGGGGCCGCTTTCCGCAGGCGTTTCTGCTCGCGTCGTTTCTCCAGATAGACGGCCCCGTGTTTAGCCAGGTAGCGTAAAATATAGGGCCAGACCAGGCGCAAAATTGTTTTTTGCATGAGCAAATCCTTTGGCAATGGCTTAGCAATTGTGCCAAAACAACTTTGACGTTTCAATAGAGATTGGAGATTAGACAATCTCCAATCTCCAATCTCTCACCGTCCGAGATGAAACCTTGTTCATGGTCAATTATCTGGTTAAACGGCCTCTAATCCACCAGATCAAGGCCAGGGCCAGGGCAAAAACCGCGCCAAAGGCCGCCCCGGCCGCCGGGCCAAAAACTGCGTTCACCGGGCCGTCAACCCGGCCGGCGATCATCAATATGACGCCGGTATTCTCGCCGGTCGAGACGCGCCGGGCCAATACCATTCCGCTGCCACTCTGGTCCATGTTGACTTCGCCGCGGGTGAGCACGGCTTTGACGCTGCTCTGGTCTAAGGTGACGTTACCATCGGCCAAAATTGCGCCGACGCCGGCGGCGGTCAAAGTGGCCTCTTTAGTTTGGGCAAAAACGATGCCGCCCTGGGTTAGACTCAAAGTTTCGGCGCGGGCCTGGACCATCCCGCCTTGCCGGACATTAACATTATAGCCATGCACCGTTTGCGCCCCAGCTTGCCTAAGTTCCACCGTGCTGCCTTCAACATGGGTGGCCCCGGCTTGAGAAATCGTGACCGTGTTGGCTTTGATGTCGCCGGTTTGGCTATAACGCACATTCACCTGTTCAGCCTGAATGTTGTTGACACTCTGGCCGTTAACGTTGATCTCCCCCCCGTTTTTTGAATTGGCCATGGCCATGCTCCTTTATTCTAAAATCCAGCGATCTACCACCCGTTCATAGCTCACCAGCTCCGACTCGTCAAACCACAGGGCAATTTCAGCCGCACCATTTTCCGGGCTGTCTGAGCCGTGAACCAGATTGCGGCCCACCATCATGCCAAAATCCCCCCGAATCGAGCCGGCGGCAGCCTCGACCGGCTTTGTTGCGCCAATGGTATTGCGGGCGGCCTGAACGGCTTGCGGCCCTTCCAGGGCCATCACCACCACCGGCGCCGAGGTGATGTACTCAATCAACGGTTCAAAAAAAGATTTGCCTTCATGCACAGCATAGTGTTGGCGAGCCAGTTTATCGGAGACTTGCAGCATTTTCATGCCCACAATTTTTAAGCCGCGCTGCTCAAAGCGGGTAATAATGGGGCCAATCAAATTGCGCTCAACCCCATCGGGTTTAATAATAATCAGCGTTCGTTCCACGATCATCTCCTGAAGGATAAAGTTAAGATAGGCTTGAGGGTGTCAGCATATCAGAGGATAGCAGAGTTGACAAATTTTTGCCCATAAAAAAACCGGGCTAAGGCCCGGTTTTAGTGATATTTTGGGAGGTTGGCTATAACCGCGAGAGGGCCTCGCGGTAGGCATTCAGCGCGCTCTGGAGGCGTCCATCGCGCAGCATGGCGTCGCCCATTACCTGGAACAAAAGATAATTGCCGGGATGGGCTTTGATACTTTGCTGCATGTCCTCGATGATTTTGTCCAGGTAAATGCCGCGTGACACCAACGCATCATAAATACGAATGGCTTCATCCAGATTGCCTTTGTCACGGGTGGTCCGGGCCAGTTGAAGCTGCTCGGCGGCGTCAGCCGGAATGTCGGGCGTGGAAACCACCGGTTGAGGCGCCAGCCGGGTTGTCACTACTTGAGCAGGTGGGGGCAGGGGCATTGTGGGGACAGGTACGGGCGGCTCTTCGTCTACTTCGCGCAGCTTTTGTAGCCAATCCGGGATGCCGGTGGGGGCTGCTTCGGCGGGTTCGCTGACAGGCTCAGGTAAAGGTTCTGGTTTCGGTTCGGAGATAGGCGCTGGCGCTTCCGGCTCGATTACCTCTTCGACGACCTCTATCGGTTCAACCGCCTCAACGATGACTACCTCGGTCGGGATGATTTCGGCCACTACTTCTGGCAATGGCTCAGAGATAGGAACCGGCGCTTCAGCGACCAAAGGTTCAACTTCTTCTTCTGTCTCGACTTCACGCAGCCAATCCGGCAGTCCTTCTTCATCAATGAGGCCATCGACCAGGGGACTGCTTGAAGGTGTCACTGCGACCGGCTCGGCTGTTTCCTCAAACGTGGGTATTTCATCAGGGGTTTCATCTTGAATTTCTTGCAGCCAATCGGGCAGCTCATCGGCCACTACCTCGGGTAAAGGTTCTGGGCTGGGTTCCGAAGGTTCAAAGGGTTCGTCAAGATTAAATTCTTCCTCCCGTAACCAATCGGGCAGCCCCTCCTCGATAACCATTTGGTCATCAACCTCAGCCGTTTCAGACAGGGGTGCTGGGGCTTCAAATTCCAGCGGGGTTGTCTCCTCCTGGACATCCCGCAGCCAAACGGGTAACTCATCGGCCACACCTTCGCTGGTTGATTCAGGGGACAGGTTAAATTCGGTAACCAGCGGTTGGCCGATGGCCTCAGAAGTTTCTCGACCATTCTGTTCCTGCACTTCTTTCAGCCAGGACGGCAAATCCTCCTCATCAAGCGCGTCTAATTCTTCATCGTTCAAAGGGGTAGCAGCAAAGGTAGGCTCCGCCGCCGCCGCTGAGTCGATAATAGACTTGGGGGGGAGCGCCAAATTATCTTCAAGACTGCTGACTTCAACCTCTCGCAGCCAGTCGGGTAAATCTTCGTCGCTTTCCAATTCGTCCAGTTCAGGGGGAATGGCCTCAAAGCCGGCCTGGGTTAAAATTACATCCTCGGCGCTGTCCGTCTCGACTTCGCGTAACCAGTCTGGTAGATCTTCGTCAACAACCATTTTGTCAGCACTGGAAGCAGCAGGAACGGGTGCGCTTGCTTCCGGTTCCTGGCCGGGTTCGGTTTCGTCGGCGGCTTCACGCAGCCAATCGGGTAAATCGTCGGCCACAATCATCTTGTCTTCGGCCAGGGAGCGTGACGAAGGGGGAACAGCGGTAAAATTGGGTTCGGGTAGGGGAGGTTCTGCGGCCAGGTCAGACTCCTCGGCAATTTCTTGCAGCCAGTCTGGCAACTCTTCTTCGACAACCATCTGGCCGGAAGTTGCAGAAACGATACTGGGTTCTTCCGCCAGCGGCAACTCAGCAGCAGTTTCTTCTTCGGCCAGGTCTTGCAGCCAGTCGGGTAAATCTTCCTCAATCACGATCTTGTCTGCACTGAAAGAGGGCGGGGTTGCTTCGGGCAGAGGGGCCGGTGCGGGTTCCTCAGTCAAGGGTCCGGCCTCGTCGTCGGCAATATCGCGCAGCCAATCGGGTAGGTCCTCCTCAATGACCATCTTATCTTCATCAGGGGCCAATACGTCGGTCGAGGGTGGCGGGGTGAATGCTTCTTCGGGCGTGGGGGTTACGGAGCTATCGTCGGCCATCTCTTGCAGCCAATCGGGCAGCTCTTCTTCGACCACCAACATATCGTTCTCTTTGGCGGCGACCCGAGAGGGAAGCGGAGGTTCGGGTTCGCTGGCAGGCCAGTTCATTTCACTGGCCTCGGCTTCGGCCACATCGTCGGCAATTTCCTGGAGCCAGTCGGGCAAATCTGACTCCACCACCATTTTATCGTCGCTGAACGAGGTGCTGGGCAGCGGGGCAGGCACTTCTTCGGCCGCGGGCTGCGCGCCTAACTTGTTACGGATGATTTCTTCGCTGGAGGTGGCAATAAGCCAATCACGGGCCGACATGCCGCCGGCCCCTTCGGGCCGTTCTTCGCTCACTGAACCGAGGTCAATACCTTCTTCGGCCAGCAGGCGTTCCCAATCCGACATAGCCTCGTCGCTGGCGGGAACAGGCGCAGGCGGAGGTGCAGATGGCTCTTCCTCCTGGGGCCGTGCGCCCAACTTGTTGCGGATAATCTCTTCGCTGGAGGTGGAGATGAGCCAATCACGGGCCGACATGCCACTGGACCCTTCGGGCCGTTCTTCGGCAACAGAGCGGAGGTCAATGCCTTCTTCGGCCAGCAATCGCTCCAGGTCTGATAGACCTTCATCAGCCTGGACGGCTGGTTGAGCCGGTGGAGGGGGGGGCGGCTCTGCCGGTTTTTTTTCTTGAGACTTACCCTGTCCGGCCCGGATGGATTTGAGCCAGGCTGGCGTATTCTCTTCGGTTAACGAACTGCCACTACCGCCGGCCGAGGTGGCCAGCCGCATCCAATCTGGCGTTGGGCCATCAACCGGCGACTCAATCTCGTTGCCCTCAGCTTCATCCTTGGGGGGGTTATTTACATCGTCCATAGTTGTTACACTTACCCAGGGGTATAAAATAACCGGTCCTGAACCACTGTTCACTCCGGCAGCAGCTGCTCATCAATTTTATGCAAGGTTTTGAAATAGGATTTGTTAGACCAGAATCGCCACTATTGCCATTATGCCACAAAAGGGTAAAAATAACAAGACATAAGAGAGTTTTGCAATATTAGCCGTAACAGAAAGAGCCGGGGTAGCCCCGGCTCTTTTACTCCCCACCCGACCCTATTTTTATCCTTCTGAAAGCTCCCAACTTTCAAGAAGGGTGGTCAACGTTAATGATATTATCGTCTACCCCGGCGTACAATCAGTTCAGTCGAGTAGCGCTGGACCTCGAACATATCCGGCACTCGCTGAAAAATCCAGGCAATCTGGCTCAGGCTGCGTTCATCGCCCACAATACAGACTGCTTCTTGCCGGCCATGATAAACCTCCCGCCCAACATCCTGAGCTGTCACTGCCGGAAAACGCATATTGGCGATAATTACCATCACTCGTTTACCTCAGATGTTTTACATCAATGGTCAAATTATAGCAGAGATGCCTCCCTCCGGCTGTGTCTGAAAGCACACCGAGCCTGTGCGTTACGACACATGGCAAAAAGCGCGCAAAGTTGGACTGGCAACGGTTGTCGTAACGTTAAAAAAGACATTCCCTGTCTATAATAGGGGTATCACAGCTGGGTGCGGCGCTGATTGATGGTCTCGAGGCTGTAACTATTCTTGTGCCGATTATGTGGGTTGGTTACGGGGGTGTTTCAACAAGCATTTAACGGCCAGCCGTTGATCCTCGGCCAGCAGTTGCTTTTTTAGGGAGTGGATGGATTGTATTTCTAATCCTGAATGGATATTTGCTTGATCACAAAGGGCAGACCATCGGCAAGGCAGTGACTAAAATGAGGATAGTAGACCAGAATGGCATGACTATCTGGCGGGTACTTGGGTCATCAATGAAATTTAATAATCATTCACTAAAAGGTGGTGATTCTAATTTTGTGCTCAGCTAAAAAGGTCAGCAGTTCCGGGGAGGGCGGTAAACTGAGCAGCGTGGTCTGATCATGGGCTTTCCGCCTTAAAATAAAGTGGTAGGTGCCGGATGCTTCGTGGGTGGTACGCCAGGTAGACCTGATCAGCACCGGCTGATCTATTTCCCAACCGGCATCCAGCGCTTTGATCAACTGCAAAAAACGGGCGTCGTCATTGATAGTTAACATAAGTTTTAGTGGACTAATTGCTGCCGGCGTTCGGTCAGCCGGCCCAACTCTGATTGCAACCGCAGATATTCCCGGACCAGTTCGGCTTTGCGGGCCGGATAAGGCGCGCTCATTCGTTCCTGCTGCTTTAGAACAGCTAACTGCTGCTCAAGCCGGGCAATCTTTAAATTAAGGGTGCCTAATGTTTCTAGCATAGACATCTCTCCTTTCTCATCAAATAAAAAATCCATCTTGTGATCTAAGATGGATTCTAAGCCCTGAGATTAATAATTAAGTTAACTTGACTTTAACGGTTGGTAAAGCGCTTGTTAAGCTTTTTTAACAAGGGAAGCTGAGACGATGGCGCGATGAAACGAAGAAAGAGGTGTCCCCATCTCCTCACCTTTCGCCTCTTCGCCCCACCCCTCTTCGCGTCATCCTTCAAAGCGGTAGCCAATACTGCGGATGGTGGTGATCCGTTTGGGTTTCGACGGCTCTTCTTCTATTTTCTCCCGTAGCCAGCGGATGTGGACATCTACCGTGCGCGACTCGCCGTAAAAATCGTAGCCCCACACTTTGGTCAGCAGCAAATCCCGCGAGAGAACGACGCCCCGGCTGCGAATTAACTCGGCCAGTAGGTCGAACTCTTTGTAGCTGAGGTTGAGTTCCGTTGATCCTTTATAGGCTTTGCGGGCCACCAAATCCAGCGATAAATCATTAGAAGTCAACCGTTCGGTGGTACTCTGTTTGGGGTTGCGCCGCAGCGCAGCCCTGACGCGGGCCAAAAATTCGCCCAGGCTGAAGGGCTTGGTAATATAATCGTCGGCCCCGGAGTCAAGGCCGATAATTTTATCCACTTCGCTGGAACGGGCGGTGAGGATAATGATCGGCACATCCAGTTCTCGCCGCAAAATTCGGCAGACCGATAAGCCGTCCAGCTGAGGCAGCATGACATCCAACACTACCAGGTCAAGCGGCTGATTGCGGGCAATGTTCAGCCCGGTCTGGCCGTCGGTGGCAACGGCCACGCTGTAACCTTCTCGTTCCAGATTGTAAGCCAGGGTTTGCTGTAAGGTTTCGTCATCTTCGACAATCAGGATAGATTTGGGCAGGTTATTGTTGAGCATGGATTATTAACTTTGCGGTACACCAACACTTCCCGGCTATTATAGCAACGAGTTATAAAACCACAAACACGCGCCTAATATTCTTGGGTTAGGGGCAGCGACACATAAAAAGTTGAGCCTTCACCGACCACACTTTCCACCCAAACTCGGCCGTTGTGCAGTTCCACCAGATCTTTGACCACCGCCAGCCCCATGCCCATGCCCCTCTGCTCAGCGGCCCTTTGACTTTTTAGCTGATAAAACGCATCAAAAATGCGTTTCTGTTCGGAACGGGGGATGCCGACCCCATTATCCGTGACCGTCAGCAGTAAACGGGGATGAAAGGTATTGCCGGCGCGCTCCATTTCCACCGAAACTTGGAGGGCCACCTTGCCGCCCGGCGGGGTAAAGCGGCAGGCATTGGACAGCAGATTATCCAGAATTTGCCGGAGGTGCTTGGGGTCGGCGGCCACGGGTGGCAGATCGGCGGGGATGTGCTGGGTTAATTTTAACTCTCGCAGCCGGACCAGGGAAGCAAGGTCGCGCAGGGCATCCTCGATGATGGCGGCTACCTGGACCTCTTCAAAACGGGGCAAAACTTTGTGGCGGTTCTGGGCGCTAATTTGGATGGCATTATCCAGTACCGCCGCCATCTGGTCGGCGCTGCTATGAATAATGCGCTGCACCTGGAGCTGCTCCGGGCTGTACTCACCCATTTCTCCATGCACAATCAGGTCAGAATAGCCTTTAATGGCGGTGAGCGGGGCGCGCAATTCACGGGAGAGGGCGGCGATAAAATCGTTTCTGGCTCGGTCGGCTTTGACCTCCCGGCTGACATCCCGAAAGATGGCGATAATGCCCAGCCACTCCCCCTGCGGGCTGCGCCAGGGAATGAGCCGGCCCTGAATAGCCCGCTCGTCGCTCTCAAAAAAAGTAGGCAGCGGTTGGTTGCGGCGCGAAAAAGCGGCGGCCAGGTTCTCAATCGGTTCGCCCGAGTCAATCTCGCCGTAAATGGTGCCAATTGGCTGGTCCAGCAGTTCCCAGCGCAGTTTGCCCAAAATCCGCTCAGCCGCCTGGTTGACCAGTTGGACTCGCCCGCTGGCATCACTCACCACCACGCCGTCGCTGATGGTTTCTAGAATAGCCAGATGCCGGTCGGGCTCCTGGGTTTTCTTCTGCACCGTTTCGGCCATAGCCTCGGCTTCGGCCTCAAGCTCCTGGTAACGGCGGCGGTGCTCGACCATGGTCGCAATTTGGGGGGCCAGTTGGCGGCACAGCCGCATATCGCTGGGCCGGATGGGCCGGCTGGTGACGGGATTGCCCAGCATCAATGCGCCCACCGGCCGCCCTTTGATGACCAGGGGTTGGATCAGAGTCGGGCCGGCGCGGTCTTCGCGCCACAGTCCGTACAACGAGTCCAGCCCATTAATATTTTGCTGCGGCAGCAGCAGCGGCTCCTGGGTTTCGATGGAGCGCTGCAACGGAGGGCAGTGTTCCAAATCAAATCTAACTTCGGCCTGTCGGACCAGATGCAGCGGGCGCTGCGGGTTGTAGAGGGTCGCCAGACGGGCCTGGCCGGCTCCCTGGGCATCCAAAATAAAAATGGCCGAGCGGTCCACGTGAGTGGCCTGGGCCATACTGCGTACAATGTGTTCCATAGATTGGTTCAAATTGGGGATGGTGTTGAGGATTTCGCTGACCTCCAGCCAACGCTGCTGCTCCCGGCTGGAGTCGATCGCCTCCTGGACTAGGGCTTCGGCCATTTGCTGGCGCTCGGCGTACTTCTGGCGGAAGGTCAGCACGCTTTCGCCGTGGATGGCGCTGATAAAAAAGACGTAGGCCAGCAGATAAATCAGCCAGGCGGGGGTGGTCAAATCCAACAAGCTGAGGAAATTACCAAAAGCCAAAATAAAAGGCACGGCCAGGTGCGGCCAGCGAACCCCTCCGGCGCTGACCAGGATAAAGGGTGTGCTGAAAACAGCAATGACCAGACTGTGTAGGGGCGATGGGACCGGCCAACCCGGTATCAAGGCTAAAGATACCAGGATAATCGCCCCGGCAACGCCGACTCTAGCCAGAAGGGGCCAGGGGGTCGGCCAGGCGGCGGGAAAATCAACCAAAGTCCAGACCAGGCAAAAGGCGCTAAAAACCTCCAGGCCTCCCAGCAGCCGAGCATCGCTGCTGTTTGAGACGCTCAGATAAACAATTAAGCTAAGCGAGCGGCTGATGACTAATAAAAAAAGCGGTACCAAACGCCAACTGCGGCGTCCCCCTGAAAAACTGCCCAGGCCCAAGATCAACGCGGCCAAAGCAAGAAAATTGGTGGCAAGAAGATAAATCTGCATGACTCAGCTGGTAAGGTGCAACAACAAAAATTATCGCCGAGACCGTAGCGGCTGGAAGTCGTTTCAACAGCGTCCATTCCCACGCTGTTGAAGTCTCAGGTATCAGTATAGCAAATCAAGCAAGGCGAGACAATGGGCTTTTGGGGGGGTAATGAGATATATTTGTCAGGTCGGCGGGGTCAAATTTAAGGTTATCCACCGGACCATCAAAGTTATCCTTTTATCGCCTCGGGCCAGTAATCGTCTTACATCCCCTTGGCCGGCTGTTCTTCCGTCTCAGCCGGTTGATTTTACGCTGTAGTTCGCCTTTAAGCTCATCAAAGTAGTCATCCCAATCGTCAATATTGATTAACTTTTTGTAGGGGTTGGACTGTTTGAGAGTGGCAATTTGCTGCCGCAGCGTCTCGACCCGGCGGCGCAAGTAGCGAACTTCGGCCCGCAGTTTGTCTTGGCTGCGGCTCAACCTCGGCTGGTGGGTCAGTTTTTCACCCCGTTCCAGCATGTGCAGGATTTCTTCAATCCGCGCCAAATCTTGCTGCTCGTAGGCGGTTTTTAATTCAATAAAGATGAGGCCGGCTTCGGCTTTGAACGCTTCGGCCACCAGGTCGGGGTGGCAGAGTTTGCTGGCCTGACGAAACATCTCTTTGAGGGCGCGCTGGTCTGCCGGGGAAAGTTTGGAGTGTTCAACCAGGGCGTTTTCTGCTTCCGGCTCGGTTTCATCTTGAACCTCGGCTTCGGGCAGATCCGGCGCCGGCTCGTCGGTTTTTTGCCGGCTATTTTGGCGCAGTTCTAACAATTCGACCACCAGCGGCCGTAGTTCCTGGTGATGGCGAGTGTGGAGCATCTGGATTTGCTGCTCGATATCACTTTTAACTCCCTGCAATTGGGTCAATTCTTGCAGCAAAAATCTAACCTGATGTTGCAGCCGCAGCACCTCCGGGTCTTCGTAGACCTGCACCGCGCCGCTGTGATAAAATTGAGAGCCTGGCAAATGTACTGTTTCAGCCAACATCACCCATCCCAAGTAATTTTGGTCCAACCGGAATCATGCCCGGAAAGGATACCACGATTAGAGGGGTTTGTAAATACGAGAAAAGTGATAAAACTAAGGGGGTCCACAGATAAACGTAAATGGACACACATAAAAAGTTAAAAAATTGGCTCAAGATGGATTTCAAGGAACTCCGAAGAAAAGGGGCGGTTTGTCGAAAGTTGTGTAAATTGCCCGTCTCCCTCAAGGGAATCGGGGTTTTACACAAAATTTGTGATACCGCCTAGAAAAGGGTTAGCTCACGAAATCAACACGAAGAAACACAGATTTTTCTTAATTTTTATCCTTATCCATGTCACCTGTGTTCATCCATGAGCAATTTTTTACCAACTCCTTGAAATGTATCAGGGCCAAGCTCACGGTAAAAAGGCTTGATAGAGGCGTGTGGCGTGAGCCAGCGGGTCTTGATAGTAAACCTCCGGTGAGATGTCGAGCGTGACTGCACGCCGGGCCGGCTGGACTTTGGGCTGGGCAGCGGCAAAACGTTTGATTACCTCGGCGTGGGGCTTGAGCGATCCGTCGGGCCGGACCAGGCCAAAAAAGCGCTCGTGCCGGGCTTCCAGACAAGGAGGGCGATCATACAGTTCAGGCATGTAGTCGGCGTAGCACCACAGCATCGCCCCCAATGCGCCTACCTCGACCAGTTTCGGTAAAACTTCGGCAATGTAGGCGGCAAAATCCTCTTCGGAGGCCATAAACTGTTCGCGGGGCTGGCCGTAGGCCGTCCACTGCCAGATTGATGAAGGCTTGCCGGGGGCTTCGGTGCAGCCGCCGAACTCTTCCATGAGCGTCGGCTTGCCACATAGGGCAGTGACCAACGCGCATAAAAAGGGCACAAAATCAGAATCGAGCGGCCCTTTGGCCCAATCCGTATACATAGGGTAGCCGTGAATAACCGGCACATCCACTTCGCCAAAAACATCGTGGATGCGAAAACCGTTGTCTTCGGTCAGGCTGGGCAGATGTAGTCCGCAGGTGATGGGGTGAAGCGGGTCAAGCTCGCGGATTAAGCGGGTCATGCCCCGGACCCAGGCTTTGCCCGTCGCCGCATCGGGTGGGCGGGCAAACAGGTCAGGCTCATTGCCCAAATTCCACAAGCCAATAGCCGGATGATCTTTGAAACGGGTAACGACTGTTTTCAGCAGCAGTTCTGAGGCGGCGATTACGGTGGGATCGGTGTAGGGATTGGCATAACCGCAATCTACAATCTGTCCCTGGCTCACGACCTGTCTAACCCCAACCGGCATCGGTTGGTCTCGATACAACATCCAGGGGGGAGTCCACGAAGGCCCGCTCATATGGCCGGTAAAAAAGGTGACATCCAGCGACAGTCCCAGGTCGGCCGCAGCTTGGCAGACGGTTTCAAAGTGGGTGAGAGCCTGGGCGCTGACCATATCCGGCGTGGGCTGCCAATCTTCCCACAGCAAAAAGATACGGACCAGATTCATCCCCACTTCTTTGATGATAGCAAATTCTTCCTTAACCTCACCCGCATCAAAATCTGACCACCAGAACATGGCTTTGCGACGAGGCCAATAGTTTACGCCTAAGGTGAAAAGTTGATCGGTCATGGTTTCCTCCACCTTCATCTTAACACAGGCTCAATCAAAGGCGCAAACCTCAAACAAGCCGGAACTGATTGACAAACCAAGAACATTCGTGCTACAATTTAGGTGTATTCACGATGGTATACATAATCAAAAGGTAGGCCCCCGTCTATACCCCTTCGGGTACGCCGAAGGGCGCCGTCTACCGTCTACTTTATTTAGGAGAAACCTGTGGCAACAACAATAACTTACAGCGCCGAACATATCAAACGCCTGGAAGGGTTGGAGGCGATCCGCCGCCTGCCGGGTATGTATATTGGTAACAACGGCGTCTACGGGCTGCACCATCTTTTGATGGAGCCGATTGACAACGCCGTTGATGAGATTCTCAATGGGCATGGCGACACCATCCAGGTGACGCTGTACGGCGACGGTTCAGCCGGAGTGCGAGACAACGCCAGAGGTATTCCGGTGGATTATAAACCCGACGTAAAAATGTCGGCCCTGACCGAAGTGCTGACCGTGCTGCACGCCGGGGGCAAATTCCGCGAGGACGGCCAGCAAGACGCCTACCTCAGCGGGTCGGGCGGGCTGCACGGGATTGGCGTCAAAGCGACCAACGCTTTTTCGGAGTGGCTGGTGGTGGAGGTGCAGCGTAACGGCGTCATCTACCGCCAGCGGTTCGAGAACGGCGGCAAGCCGGTGGGCGGGGTGCAAATTGTCCAGCCTGACACGCAGCAAGTGATCGGCGAAATCAACGCCGAGACCAGCCTGGTGATAGACCGCAAGAGCGGCCTGCTGACCGAGCTAAAAACCGGCCAGAAGACGGTGGAGGTCAAGGCTGACCCCAAACTGGGCACAGGAACGTCGCTCCATTTCCGGCCTTACCGGCCCTGGTTTGACCCCGACCTCGACTGGCCCCGGCCCGACAGCAATGTACCCTGGGACTTCAACCGGCTGGCCAATCGCCTGGAACAGGTGGCTCACCTGCACCCCGGCGTGCGGATTGAACTGCACGATGAGCGCGGCCCCAAGAAAGAGCACAAAAACCGGATCTTTTTCTCCCAAAAGGGTCTGCTCGATTACATGGCCGCCCTGAACGAAGGGTTGGACACGCTGCACAAACCGATCCAGTTCAAAGGCAGCAGCGACGACGGCTCGATTAGCCTGGAAGTGGTCATGCAGTATGCCGGCGAAGAAACGGCTATCTACAGCTTTGTCAACTCCATTCCTACCCCGCAGGGTGGCACGGCGGTGCGCGGCTTTCAGGCCGGGTTGACCAAAGCGGTCAACCAGTTTGGGGCGGACAAAAAGCTGCTCAAAGACGGCAACATTCGCGGCGAGGATTTGCTGCTCGGGCTGACCGCCATCGTTAATGTGACCATGACCAAAACGCCCCAGTTTTCCAGCCAGACCAAAGAAACGTTGACCACCACCGAAGCGCAGGGCGTGGCAACCTCGGTAACTTATGAAAACCTGCTGGCCTTTCTGAACAAAAATATCCCGGTTGGCAAAATCATCATCAACCAGGCTTTAGCCGCCCAGCGTGGCCGAGAGGCGGCCAAAGCGGCCCGCCAACTGGTCATCCGCAAATCGGCTTTGGAGGTGTCGGAACTGCCCGGCAAGCTGGCCGATGTGACGCGCGGCACGCCGGTGGAGCAGACCATGCTCTTCCTGGTCGAAGGCGATAGCGCCGGCGGCAGCGCCAAGCAGGGTCGCGACCGTCGTTACCACGCCATTATGCCGCTACGCGGTAAAATTCTCAACACCGAGCGCATCCCGGTCACAAAAGTGCTGTCCAACGCCGAGGTCAAATCCATTGTGGCCGCCATCGGCGGGGGGATGGGCGCGGATTTTAAGGTGGAAGATATGCGCTACGGCGGCGTGGCTATTTTAACCGACGCCGACGTGGATGGTTCGCATATCCGCACCTTGCTGCATACCCTTTTCTGGCGGCACCTCAAGCCGCTGGTGCAGGCCGGCAAATTGTTTGTGGCCGTCGCCCCGCTGTATCAACTACGCAAGGGCAAAGAGACCCGCTACGCTTACTCGGAGGACGAGCGCGACAGCATTATGAAGAAGTGGGGGCGGGAGGGCGTGACCATCCAGCGTTACAAAGGTTTGGGCGAGATGAACCCGGCCCAACTGCGCGAAACCGTCTTTGCCCTCAACAAAGCCGAGGGAGCCAATCCGGTGCTCAACGAGCACATGCTGCAAGTGGTCGTCGAAGATGCGCACCAGGCCGGACAGATTATGTCGGTCCTGATGTCGTCGGACGTGGGGCCGCGCAAGCACTGGCTGCTCCAGAAGTGGGCCGGCGAAGAAGCCGCCTGGAACGGCAACGGCGACGAAGCGGCAGATATTAAGGAATGAGCATAAATAACTAACCTATTGGGAGATTGGAGATTAGAGATTCAGGTTAACAATCTCCAATCTCTAATCTCCAAAATGGAGAGGAAGACGAATGAAAACGGTTGAACTAACCACTGATTTAGAACGAGCGTATTTCGATTACGCCGTCGAAACGATTGTGGACCGTGCCCTGCCGCGGGTCGAGGATGGACTGAAGCCGGTCCAGCGGCGTATTCTTTACGCCATGCACGATATGGGCCTGGCCTGGAACAAACCGTACCGCAAGTCGGCCCGCGTGGTCGGCGAGGTGCTGGGCAAGTACCACCCCCATGGCGACGCCTCGGTTTACGGGGCGCTGGTGCGTATGGCCCAGGATTTTTCGCTGCGCGAACCGCTGGTGGATGGACAGGGCAATTTCGGCAGCGTGGACGGTGATACTGCCGCCGCCATGCGCTACACCGAAGCCCGCCTGTCCCAAATTGCCGAATTACTGACTCAGGATATCGAGCGGGATACGGTCAATTGGACCGATAACTTTGACGGCTCGCTGCAAGAGCCGGTTATCCTGCCGACTGTGCTGCCGAATTTGCTGATTAATGGCTCGTCCGGGGTGGCGGTCGGCATGGCTACCAACATCCCGCCGCACAACGTCGGCGAGGTGGCCGATGCCTTGGTCTACGTGGCCCAGCACTGGGCAGAACGTGATAATATCAAAGTAGACCAACTGCTAAAATTCATCCCCGGCCCAGACTTTCCGACCGGCGGGCTGATTTACCGCTACCGGGTCGAAGCGGGCAGCAACGGCTCGGACAGCAGTGTGGTGGACACGATTCGGGCGGCCTATGAAACGGGCCGGGGCCGGATTGTAACCCAGGCGCGGGTGAACATCGAGCAGACCAGGGGCGGCAAGGCCGACATCATCGTGTCGGAACTGCCTTACGCCGTGCAAAAAAGCACCGTCCTGGAGAAGATTGCCAAAGAAGTGCGCGAAGGACGCATCGCCGGGGTGACGGACCTGCGCGACGAGTCGGACTACACCGGCATGCGGGTGGTCATCGAAGTGGCGCGAGGGGCCGACCCGCGCCGGGTGCTGGAGTCGCTGTTGGCTTACTCGCAGCTCCGCCAGACCTTTGGCGTGACCAGCCTGGCCCTGGTGGACGATGGCGAGGGCGAAGCCGTGCCCAAGCTGCTGTCGCTCCGGGAGATGCTGGTGCAGTTTGTCAGTCATCGGCTGGTCGTCATCGAGCGGCGCAGCCGCCACGAATTGGCCGAGCGCGAGGCCCGGCTGCACGTGGTCGAGGGCTTGCTCAAGGCGCTGGACCAAATTGACCAGGTGATTGCCACCATTCGCAAATCGAAGGACGCCGAGACCGCCCGCGAAAACCTGATCAAGCAGTTCAAATTCAGCGAGGCCCAGGCCAAAGCGATTTTGGCCATGCAACTGAGCCGGCTGGCGGCCCTGGAGCGGACCAAACTCAAAGACGAAGGACGCGATTTGTGGGCGCGGATCAAGGTGCTCAAAACCTTACTGGGTTCCGAAGCCAAACGGCTGGAGGTGGTGGTCGAAGAAACGACGGCCCTCAAAAATAAATTCGCTACCCCGCGCCGGACGGTCATCGTCGAGCGGGAAGATCAGGCCGCCGGGTTAGCCGCCACCACCGACGCCGAGCTGAGCAAGGTGGACAAACCACAGGTGATTGCGATTACCACGCGCGGCATCAGCCGCACGGAGGCTGAAGGTTTTGCTTATCGGGTCAAAGCCGGGGCCTCAGCCAAAGCGGTCGAGGCCCAGCTTCAGCAGCTTTTATTACAGCCGCAGGACAGCCTGCTGCTTGTTTCCAACCGGGGGCGGGCCTGGCGAGCGCCAATAGGCCGCGTCCCAACCGAGGCGAGTTTTGCCGACCTGGGATTGACCAAAGGCGAGTATTTAATCAGTGGCGGAGTCTTAACCTCTGACGCTTATCTGACCCTCGGTACGCGGAGTGGTCAAATCAAACGGACCAAAGTGGAAGATTTGAGCATGAGCGAAGCCTCGTGGGCGACGGTGATTGGGCTGGCGGAGAAGGATGAAGTTTTGCTGGCCGGGGTTGGCAGCGACAAGGCCGAGGTGATGTTCTTCACCGCCGGGGGCAAGGCCATCCGCTTTGCCGCTAACGAGGTCAACCCCCAGGCGACGGGTTCGGCGCGGGGCGTGGCCGGGATTAAGGTGGGCAAGGATGACAGCCTGGTGGCCGGCGCGGTCATCGAGCCGGATGAAAAAGCGCAGGTCATCGTGGTCAGCCAGACCGGCTTTGTCAAGCGCGTCCCACTGGCCGACTTTCCGCTGCAAGGTCGGGGCGGCCAGGGGGTGCAGAGTTTGGAAATTGTCAAGGTCACGGGCAAGGTAGCCGCCGCGACCATCGCCTCCGGTCAAGCCAAAGCCGGCGACGTGCTTTCGGCTAAAGGGCTGCGCCACCGTCTGGCCCTGGACAGCATCCCGCTGGCCGACCGGCGCAAACGGGGCGAAAAGCTGGTGGACTTTGGCGACGACGATACAATTACGGGCGTCGTGGCGCTGTAGAATAAAAAAGACCCTCAAGGTTTCCAAAACCTTGAGGGTCTTTTTTGTAGCTTACTGATAGGCCAAACTCTCGCGCACGCTGACGCGGGTGGCCGCTTGAGCGGGCAGCCAACTGGCGGCAATGGCTAAAACGGTGATGATGGCCAGCCAATACACAGCGCCCATGGGGGTGTAATGAAAGACGATTTCACCGTTAATGGCTGCGCCCAGGGCCTGGGTCATTAGATAACCGGCCGGCAGGCTCAACGGCAGGGCAATCAGCCAGCTCAACAGGCCCAACACCAACCCCTCGCCGATGAACAGCCCGGCGATGCTCCACGACGAAGCGCCAATGGCCCGCATCACCCCGATTTCGCGGGTGCGTTCTCGCACATTCAGCGAGAGCACCCCACTGAGGGCGATGCTGCCCACCAGGGCGATAATCACGGCCATGGCCGCCAGCATCTTGATGATGATGCCAAAATTGCTGAGGATTTGGGCGGTTACGGCGCTGGCCGTATCTTCGCCGGCAAACAACCCCTGGGGATTCAATTTTAGCTCGTGCGCGTCAAAGAAAGCCCGTAAATTTTTAGCCATTTCGGCTTCTCCGGCGGCATCAGCCCGCTCGGTTTGAATCCAGACCGTGCTGGCTTTATTCACGCTGTCAGTGGCCCGCAGCAACACCGGGCGCGACACGTTGGCCGAAGTGGTAATGATCGGATCAAAGATCAGGCCGACCACCTGCCACCGGGCTTCGCCATGATTGCCAAAATCAAAAGTCACCCAATCGCCCAGCTTTAGACCGGCATCTTCGGCCAGCTTCTGGTTCAGCACCACTGCGTTGGTATCATCCGGCCTGAGCCAGCGCCCGGCTCGCAACTGTGGGCCGTACAGGTCGGTTGGCAGCGGCACCCCCAGGACATCGGCGCTGAGATCAGCGTTCGACTCGGACTGGCCGGCGGGCCGGATTTTGGCGCTGGTGATGCCCCACATTTCCACATTCGTCACGCCTGGATAGCCCTGGAGCAGTCCTTCTACTTCCTTGATCCGCTCCGGCTCCTCGAATTGCAGGTTGACGTTAAAACGGAGGATGGAGAAAAGGACATCGCCAAAGGTATAGGCCACCGAGTCCTGCACCGTCATAATCATCATAAAGATCAGGCCGCTGCCCACCAGGGCCAGTTGGGTGATGATAACCCGGCCTCGATTGCGAAAGGTATTGTTGAGGGTTAACAAGAGCAGCCGGGAAAGCCGCTGCACTTTGGCTAGGGTTCGTTCCAGCCAACCGTCGCCGCCGCCCAGACCATAGGTGCTGATGGCTTCGCGCACGGTGATGCGCGCCCCGGCGATGATGGGAACCAACGCCGCCAGCAGCGGGGCCAGCAGAGCGATAGCCGCCTGAGTCACGACCGCCGTCGAGGATAGGGCGAAGGGACCAGGGTCAATATTAAAGAAGTACAATAAGAAATTGCTAAACTGTTGCGCCCCCAGCGCCCCCAGCGGCACGGCGACGAGTAAGGCCAGCACCCCATAAATCAGCACCCCGCTAAAGTAGATCAGCAAAATCTGGCCGGTTCCGGCTCCGATAGCTTTCATCACCCCAATCTGGGTCACTTGCTGGCCGACAACCGCAGTGATGGTGTTGTAAACCAGCAGCAAGCCTAAAATCAGGGCCAGCCCACCCATCACCCCCAGAATAAGAAAAATAGCGTCCAGCGTGCTTTGCAAGAAATGCTGGTCTGGGTCCAGAACCCGGTTGTCGCCGTCTACGGGGGCGGCTCCGCCAGTATCCACATCCAATTTCTCCAACTGGCGTTGTATCCGGTCGGCCAGATCTTTGACCGAGGTTTCATCATAGCTGGGCGCAGCGGCCAGGATTCGATTAAAATTCTCTTCGCCGGTCAGGTTGGCATAGGTGTCGCGGCTGGCGTAAAATTGGGCTTTGCCGCCAAAGCCGGGCGGTTGGAGAAAGGAGTTGTAAACCAGCCCACCCACCTGCACGGTGTATTCTTTGTCGTCAATGCGGAAGTAGACTTTCTGGCCCGGCTGAATGTTGAAGTAGCTATCCCCGCCCTTTTCGACCGCTACATTCTTGCGGGTCGGCCAGCGGCCGTTGAGCAGTTCCAGCATGGCAAAAGTTTGATCCTCGTAATCGGCGCGGGCGATTAGACCGCCGGGCGTCCAGGGATCAGCCGGGCTAAGCCGGTATTCGATATTGGTTGAGAGATAACCCTCAACGTCCTGAACTCCTTCGATACTTTTCAGGGCGGTCAACTGCTCGTCGTCTATACCGGGGTCGGTCCACAGGTTAATCATGGCGGGCGACGAGGCCCGCCAGATTTGGCCCAGGCGAACGCGGACCCCTTCGCTGGCGGTGATAATCATGCCAATGGCAAATGCGCCCATGGCGATAATCAGCACCACCTGTGCGGTGCGGCCTTTGTTGTGCCAGATATCGCTCCAGATTTTATGCCAAATGACGCCCATCGTGTGCTCCCTCTTTTCTTAAGTATTACTATTATCTACGAATTTCAGCGCCATTTGTTGCATTGAGTGGTTGAATGGTGGTAACACCCGGAGTTTAGGTTGGCGCAAGCTCTATTGGCATAATCAAAATACCATACTAAGCCAAAACTGTAACCAGCCAGGCGTGGAGCAGTTCTGCCTCAAAAGCATTGTTTTTAGCCCGGTGCTTGTCCACACCGGGCGTAGAGGGGCTACAACAAATGTGGTAAACCGATTGAAGTGTCCTGTTCGCTAAAAGGTTGTACAAAAACGGCTTGACTGTAACTGTAACCCGCCCGGTGATAAATCAGCCGGGCTAGAGAACTACGCCGGATGAATCCGGCTTGGACAAGCCCGATTTATCGGACGCTGTTTCATAGCCGGGGCGATTTATCCCCCGGTGGTCTTTGGCGTAATGTACGAGTTGTTTATGAACGGCACATAAACCTGATTGAAGCCGGTGAATGAAGGTTGGCGGAGATTGGTTGTATTATATGGCAGTATCCTGAGAGCTGATATTTATACTGAGCGCACGCTAAAATTTCCGTAGGACGGCATCCCTATGCCGTCCGCTGACGCATCCCCATGCGTCAGCTACGGAAATTTTGAAATGCCTTGGGTATGCAAACTGTCTACCCGGAGGAACCGTATTGAAACCCTGGCCCATTAGAACCTGGTTCTTGATTGGATTACTCAGTTGGGGGTGGGGCGTAGGATTGGCCTTGCCCGTTCTGGCCCACCGGCTGCCGACCCATTCGGCGCTTTCTTCGGTCGCGGGGCAAGCAGTTATCACTGGGACACTGCCTTACACCACCGAACTCCGTTCCACCGGTTACATCAAAGGGCTGTACATTACTTACTACGGCATGGGGTCCGACACGCACCGCGCCCGCGTCCAGGAACTGCTGGAAACCACCGAGCTAAATGCTATTGTCATGGATGTCAAGGGGGATTTTGGCTGGCTGCCTTACAGCAGCACCGTCCAAACTGCGCTCGATATTGGCGCGGGCAACCGCCCGATGATCCGGGATTGGGCGGCCTGGATGCAGTGGTTCAAGGAGCGAAATATTTACACCATTGCCCGCATTGTGGTCTTCAAAGATGACCCGTTGGCGGCGGCTCACCCGGAGTGGGCGGTGCTTGACTCGGCCAGCGGGGGCGTCTGGCACGACCGGGAGGGCCTGGGCTGGGTAGACCCTTCACGCGAAGAAGTGTGGGATTATAATATTGCCCTGGCCGTCGAGGCGGCGAGTCTGGGCTTTGACGAAATCCAGTTCGATTACCTCCGCTTTCCGACCGATGGGCAGATCAGCCGGGCTACCTTTGCCGTTGAGAACACCCCGGAAAACCGGCTGGCTGCTATCAGCGGCTTTTTGAGCAAAGCCAGGGCGGCGTTGGCTCCCTATCCGGTCAAAGTGGCTGCCGATGTCTTTGGTTACACTACCTGGCGCGAGGACGATATGAACATCGGCCAGCAGATCGAGACCCTGGCCCCCTACCTGGATGTCCTGTCGCCCATGCTTTACCCCTCCACCTTTGCCGACGGCCTGCCCGGCCTGGCGGAATACGGTAACGCGATTGCATTCCCCTACGAAATTGTCCACAAAAGCACCTTGAAAGCGGTCGAGCGGCTCAAAGCGGTCAACCCGACCCTGGAAGTGCGGCCCTGGATTCAGGATTTCTCGGATTATGCCTTTGATGGACGGACCTACACCCCGCTGGAAATCCGGCGGCAAATGGAGGGCGCGCGCCAGGCCGGCGGGCGAGGCTGGTTGGTGTGGGACCCGCGCGTCAAATACACCGCCGAGGCTTTGGTCAGCGCCCAGCCGGTCTACCCACCGAATCCCCAAGGCAAGGTGCTGGTGCTGGAATATCACCTCATCGGCGAGCCGGAGGAGCGCTGGCAGCGTACCCCGGCCAACTTCCGGGCCGATTTGGAGCGGCTGTGGGCTGGGGGCTACTACCCAATCAATCTGCGCGACCTGGCCGCCGGCGACCTGAGCATGGTTCCGGCGGGTAAGCGACCGGTGGTGCTGACCTTTGACGATTCTTCTATCGAACAGTTCCGGTTGCTCCCCGACGGCAGCGTGGACCCGGCCTGCGCCGTTGGTATTCTGCTCGATTTCCACGCCGCTCACCCGGCCGATTGGCCGCTGCGGGCCACCTTTTTTGTGCTGCAAGAGGTAGATGCGCCGGAGCGGATTCTCTTTGGCCAGCCGGAGCTGGCCCAACAAAAGCTGCAAATGCTGGTCGAATGGGGCATGGAGGTGGGCAGTCACACCCTCAGTCACGCCAACCTGGCCGAGAGCGAAGCGGAGGAAATCAAGCGGCAGTTGGCCCTGAGCCAGGCCGGCCTGGAAGAATTATTACCCGGTTATGAGGTTGTCTCGTTATCAGTTCCCTTTGGGGTCTATCCTGAAGATGAACGTCTGCTGGTCGGCGGGCTGTACGAGGATAAATTGTATACCTACCAGGCCGCCGTCGAGGCGGGCGGCGGCCTGGCCCCCTCGCCCCACGCGCCGGAGTTTGATCCCTATCACATTCCCCGCGTCCAGGCCATCCAGAGCGAGTTGGATTACTGGCTGGAGGTCGCCAACCAGTCGGGCGTTTATTACGTCTCTCCTGGAGAGTAGGTCAAACTTTAGTTTGACCTACCAGTACCTCATGGTGCGTCACCGTCGGCTCAAACTCCAGCAGAAAATCCTTATCTTCGGGGTAGTAGTGAGCCTTCTCCGGCTGCGGGCCGGCAAACCCCTTGACTGCTTCCATTGAATCCCACAGCGAGATCAGGGTAAAATGGGCGACTTCTCCCTCAATACGGCGCAGAACGTACACGCCCCGGTTGCCCGGCGTGGCCTGATAGTCGGGCACGCCGGATTGGTTCAGAAAATCAAGATAAGCCTCGGCTTTGGTCGCCGGGGTAATGCCGTGCCAGATTCTTGCAATCATGGTGTCTCCTTATAAATAGACCGCCGACCACTGACCGCCGACCGCCGTAAGAAATCCCTTCGGCGGTCGGCGGTCTGCCGTCAGCAGTCGGTCACGGGTGGATCAAACCAGTAAGCAAGATACTGCCACTTGCCCCAGGGGGCGTAGATAGCCCGCATCTCGGCTTCGCTGGCGGGCTGACCGCCAAAATATTTCTTGGATACGTGGCCGACCAGTTCAGTATCCACCGCCAGGTGCTCGTAGCGGCCCAAAATCATCAGCAGGGTGGCCGCCGCATAGGGGCCGACACCTTTGATCTGACGCAGCCGCCGCAGTAGTTCGGGAGTGGGCAGCGTTGGGTCTTCCATGCCGGCTAAATCGAGCCGGCCCTCGGCTACGGCTGTCGCCAGGTCGGCCATGTAGCCGCTGCGATAGCCCAGCCGGATTTCCTGCCGTAAAAAGTCGGGACCGGCGGCGGCAATAGCAGCGGGGGTTGGAAAGGTCCGCCACTCCGCCTGGCCCGGAAACGGCTCGCCCAGCCGCTCGGTCAGCCGGTCCACCAGCCGCTTGGTCCCCGCCCAGGTGATATTGGTGGTGCAAAGGGTGTAAACGATGTCTTCAAACAGGGTGGGGCAGCGCAGCAGCCGGCCCCCGCCCGGCTTCACCCGCAGCAACCAGTTTTCGTTTTGCGCGCACAGATCGTAAAATTCGCTCAAATCCTCGTCCAGGCGCAGCATCCGCCGCACCGCCCGGCGAATTTGGACCTCTGCGATGGCGGTCAGCGGCTCGACCGTTTCCACACTGATTTCAACAAACGGGGCTGAGCCGTTGACCCGGCCCTCGCTCAGGCGCAGGCGGACCACCTGACCGCTGTCCAGCCGGTGGACTCGACTCAGGGTCAGGCTGGCCGCGTCCCACTCAAACGGGCGCAGGGCCGCCCAACCGTGAGCACGCGCCGTAGCTTCAAAATCAAAAGGGATGGGGGGCGTTTCTTGCAGCAAAATCATTAGCATTGTAAACGGCTCCAGAGTTTAGGCGTGTTGCATCTTACGTCTTGCGTGGAATTAATTTGTTCCCCCGCCGGGCGCTCCGCGCTCGGCAGTCCCCTGCTCCTCCGCTCCCCGGCTCTGCCTCGTCTCCTCGCCTCCTCGCCTCACGTTTCACGCTCTCCCAGCGCCGCTTCAATCCAGCCCTGGTGCTCGGCGTAATGTTCGTAGGTGTTGCCGATAATCCAGCCAATAATCGGTCGCGTGTCATCATCTTCGGCTTGACCGCCTGCAAAGTAAGCGTAGGGCTTGAACAACTCTTCATCCGCAAGCCGGTCCAGCACCGCCAAAAGCTGGCGGTGACTCGCCTCAAAATAGTGCCTCACCGCGGCCAGCGAGCGTTCCCGGTTTTGTTGATAGATCATCTCGTTCCAATCATCCATCTCGTGTTGAGCTATCGTCGCTTCGTCCAGGCCCATAGCCGCCCAGCGCGGCTGGCGCTGCAACAGCGCGGCAATACCGACCTCCCAGGCCGCCAGGTGAGCCAAGTGATCTTTGATGGCCCAGCCAGAAGCGGCTGGGGTTGTCAGTTGCTCTTCGCTCAACCGGCTGAGAGCCTGTTCCAGGGCGGTTCGGCTCTCGACGATGTAGGTCAATAACGCTGCTTTGTTTGGGGGAATTGTTTCATCATTCATCACATTTTTCTCCTTAAAATAGACCGGGACGGATGATAAATACCCGGTCCTCGGTCTCCGGTCTCCCGTCTTCACGGCGAGGAACTTTTATTTATTTTCCGGCCGATAGGGCGCTTCGGTGTCAATATCGCCCACAAACTCCGGCAGCTCGGTGTGCCCCAACTGCTGCCGGATGGCCATATTCTCGCCGGTGTGATACCAGTAGTGATAGATCACCCGCTGCAGCAAGGTACCAAAGAGGTAGTCGCTGGGTGCGCCGTCAATGATAATTGGCTCGTGCAGGTTCTCGGTCCGTAAGGTATCAAGCCAGGGATCAGCCGCATTGATAATAGTTTGCCAGGCAGTCCACATTTCATCAAGTGGAGGGGTACTGGCCGGCGCGCCGTAGGCAAACAGGTCGTTAAGCTGGGGCAATAAAATTTGTCCCTGCCCGCGCCACAACCAGTAGCGCTGTTCTTGCCAGGCCATGTGGCCGATATTCCAACTGATGCAGTTCATGGGCATAATTCGCCGGCGCGCGTCGGCATCGCTCAGCCCGGCCAGGGCACGTTTGAATTCGCTGCGGGTGAAACGCAATTGTAAAACCAGGGGATGAGTCATAGAATTTTTCTCCTTTTGCTTCCTCAATTTTGCTTGACAATGCTTTCTAACCTGCTATACTTATAATAGCAGGTTAGAATTATAGCACGGATATTCTAACCTGTCAATAACTTTTTGCTGGTTATAGCAAACTTAGGACTTAAGCACAATGGCAGCCAAATTGGAACCCTATCAACACGATCCCTATTTATCAGGCGGGCGAGACTGCCTCAATTTTGCCAATACCGTCGGTGGGCGGCGGCCCGACCGTCCGCGTGAATACTTAAATACTTACAACGACCTGCTGGCTTGGAGTCTACATGCCGGCCTGCTAGACGGGGCTCAGGCCGACCATTTGGCCCGTGAAGCTGAGCGTCGTCCGGCGGAGGCGGCCCAGGTATTGGCCGAGGCGATTAGTCTGCGCGAGGCCATTTACCAGATTTTTTCGGCCAACGCCAGGGCCGAGACTGTGCCGGCGGCGGACCTGGCTCTTTTGAATACAGCCCTGAGCAAGGCTTTGGCTCGGCTGAAAGTAGAGTCAGACCCAGATGGGTTTAGCTGGAGTTGGCCCACCGATGAAACAGCCCTGGATGCCATGTTGTGGCCGGTGGTCCGCTCCGCCGCAGAACTGCTCACCTCCGTTGAACGGGAGCAAGTCCGTGAGTGCGCCGGCGACACCTGTAGCTGGCTGTTTTTGGATACCAGCCGTAATCACACCCGCCGCTGGTGCGATATGAAAGATTGTGGCAATCGGGCCAAAGCCCGGCGGCATTATGCCCGCAGCCGGGCGAGAACCTGAGGGATCTGAAGAAACTGAGGGAAATAAGGGAACTCTAGTGATTGTCCAAGAATGAGTTCCCTCAAGTTCCTATGAATTCCTTTAGTTCCCTTCTTTGCTACCGTTACGACTTCCCCTGTCTAGTTAACTTCGTTGCACTTTTGTCCTCTTTGGAGTAAAATCTTCTTACTCGTTGAATGTTAAAGGTTCAACGTCAAACTTAAAACCTGAGAACTCATTATGCCCCAATTAACTCTCTTTTTACTCGGTTCCCCGCGCCTGGAGCGTGACGGCCAGCCGGTTGAAGTAGATACCCGCAAGGCTATTGCCCTGATGGCTTATCTGGCTGTCACCCGCCAGAGCCACAGCCGCGATGCGCTGGCCACGTTGCTCTGGCCTGATTACGACCAAACTCACGCACGGGGAGCCTTACGCCGCACCCTGTCGGCGTTGAACAAAGCCCTGGCCGGGGAGTGGCTGGAAGTTGACCGCGAAACTATCGGCTTGCAGCCGGAAGCTAACATCTGGCTGGATGTGGCCGAGTTTCAGCGCCGCCTGGCCGCCTGCCGCGCCCATGACCACCCCCTGGATGCGATTTGTCCTGACTGTCTGATCCCGCTGACCGAGGCCGCCGCACTCTATCGTGACGATTTTTTGGCCGGCTTCACCCTGCGTGACAGCCCTGATTTTGACGAGTGGCAATATTTTCAGAGCGAAAGCCTGCGCCGCGAGCTGGCCGGAGCCTTGGAAAGCCTGGTGCGCTGTTACACCTTGAACCAGCAGTTTGACCAGGCCATTACTTATGCCCGGCGCTGGCTGGCCCTGGACCCCTTACACGAGCAGGCTCACCGCGAATTGATGCGCCTGTACGCCTGGGCCGGAGAGCGAGGCGCGGCCCTGCGCCAGTACCGCGAGTGCGTGCGGGTTATGGATCAAGAGTTGGGCGTGCCACCCCTGGATGAGACAACCCAGCTTTACACGGCTATCCAGGAAAATCGCCTGCCTCCCCCACCCACCCCGACGCCCAGAGAGTCGCCGGCGCCGGCTCCCGTGGCTGTAACACCGGCTCAGGCAGCCCGGCCTCGCTCCTTTGATTATCCGCTGGTGGGCCGCGCCGCCGAATGGTCCGCTCTGCTTAACGCCTGCACTGCCAGTAATCAGGGCCACGTGGTTATCCTGCAAGGGGAGGCCGGCATTGGCAAAACTCGCCTGGCCGAGGAGTTTCTGGCGCACGCCCAGGCTCAGGGCAGTGTGACGCTCACGGCTCGCTGCTACGCAGGTGAAACAAACCTGGCCTATAGCCTTTTCATTGAAGGTTTACGCACGGCGTTGAGCCAGTCGTATCTGGCGGCCCAATTAGCCGAGGTGCCCGATCACTGGTTGAGCGAAGCTGTCCGATTGCTGCCGGAATTGGCCACCCTGCGTCCGGGTCTGCCGGCTGCGCCTCCTCTGGACAGCCCTGGTGCGCAGAGCCGCTTTTTTGAAGGTATGCTGCAACTCTTGCTGGCCCTGTGTCGCGGCCCTCAACCCGGGGTCATCCTCTTTGACGATTTGCACTGGGCCGATACAGCTTCGTTAGACCTGTTAACCTACCTGGTGCGGCGGCTGCGGGGGCGGCCTCTGTGCCTGCTGTTCACGTGGCGCAGTGAGAGCGCTGGGCCGCGATTGCAGCAACTGCTCACCGAAGCGCAGCGCGCCGGGCCGGTCACGCTCCTAACTTTACCCCGCCTCAACCAAACGGCGGTGGCCGAACTGGTGGGTGACATCGCTCCCGGTTTAGAGACGCGGTTGTATGCCGAAACCGAAGGACTGCCTTTCTTTTTGGTAGAATACTTGATAGTTCTGGCGAAAGACGGCGACTCCCTGGGCGACGATTGGACGATGCCCGGCGGTGTGCGTGGGCTGCTGCAATCACGCCTGGCTGGGGTCAGCGAAACCGGCTGGCAACTGCTGACCACCGCCGCCGTCATTGGCCGTTCTTTTGATTTTGACACCCTACGTGCCGCCAGCGGCCGCAGCGACGAGGAAATTGTCACCGCCCTGGAGGCGTTGATTGAACAAGGCTTGGTGGCCGAAGTTAACGGGAGCGGCGACCGGAGTTTAACCTACGACTTTAGCCACGAAAAACTACGCACCCTGGTTTACGAAGAGGCCAGCCTGACCCGGCGGCGTTTGTTACACCGTCGCGTGGCCGAGGCTCTGATTGGCCGGACGCGGGGACGGCAAGACCTGGGCGCGTTGGCCGGGCAAATTGCCTATCATTACCGGCGCACAGGCCAGGATGGCGAGGCGGCCGAGTATTTCAAACTGGCCGGAGAGCATGCCCGCAGCCTGTACGCCAATGCCGAGGCGCTGGCCCATTTTCAAGCCGCGCTGGCCCTGGGACATCCTGAAGCAGCCGTCCTCCATGAGGCCATTGGCGATTTGTACACTCTGTCGGGTGAGTACAGCGCGGCGCTGACCAGCTACGAAACGGCGGCGGCCCTGCTGGGAAGCAACGCAGCCCTGGCCCGGATTGAGCACAAGTTGGGCAATGTCCATCACCGGCGCGGTGAGTGGGAACTGGCCGAAAGTTATTTCCAGGCCGCCCTGGCTGCCCAGAAAGAGTCCGGCCAACCCGGCGAAAGCGCCCGCATCTATGCGGATTGGAGTTTGACCGCTCATCATCACGGCCAGGCCACCAAAGCCCTGAACCTGGCTCAATGCGCCAGAGAACTGGCCGAAAGCGCTGGCGACACTCAGGCGCTGGCTCAGGTGCATAACATCCTGGGGATTTTAGCCCGCAGCCAGAACGACTCCGACCTGGCCTGCCAGCATCTTGAACAAAGTCTGGCTATGGCTGAAGCCCTGGGCGATCCTACCGCCCGGATTGCCGCACTCAATAACCTGGCCCTGGCTTACAGCGCCAGCAATAGAATCGAGCGAGCCATCAGCCTGACTGAAACAGCCTTGGCCCTGTGTGTCTCGCAAGGCGACCGCCACAGAGAGGCGGCCTTGCACAACAACCTGGCCGACCTGTTTCACACCACCGGTCAAACCGAACCGGCGATGAGCCATCTCAAACAAGCTGTGACCATCTTTGCTGAAATCGGCGCAGAAACCGGTGCGCCTCAGCCGGAAATCTGGAAACTGGTTGAGTGGTAGGTGTGACTCCCAATCAGCCGGTCAATTTTGAACCGGGACAAAACGTGTTAAAATCGTTATAACAGGTCCGGTGATGGCATGGGAAGCAATGAACCCAGAGTCACCGCAGATTTTTAATTTTTTACCTGCGTAATCTGCGGTTTATTTTCTTAGGAGGACCGGCGTTGAGCAAAGATAGCTCGGAGCACCCTTCCAGCCGTAGTAGTAGTTGGTTAACTCACCAGGGTATTCCCGGCGTGGCCGAGTTAGCCGGGCACATCACTGAGGCAAATAACAGTGGCGTGTTATTCTTTTTAGCCGTTGAGATGGAGCTGCTGGTGCAGCAGTACATCAAAAAGAATGGCCTGCCGCCTACTCCGGTTGACCTGGAAATGATGCTGGCCGAAGCGGCTAAAGCGATGATCGGTGAGTAAAGAGGATGGAGGATGACGACCCAGCTAAAAGGAATCGAAGTCTTTGCCGCGGTGCAGCGCCTGGTCGTGGTCGCCGCGCACCCTGACGATTTGGAGACCATGTGCGGCGGCACGATTGCGTTACTGGTCCAGCGTGGGGTCAAAGTGTTTTCAGTTAACTGTACTCTCGGCGATATCGGCACCCAGGAAACAAACGTGATGCGTCTGGCCCTGGCGACTACCCGCCTGGCCGAAACCGACGAAGCTGCTCGCATCCTGGGCATTGAAGAAACGCACAACTTGGGCCATCACGATGGCGAATTATTACCCAACCTGGAACTGCGCGCCCAAATCGCCCGGTTGTACCGGTTGACCCAGGCCGATACCCTGTGGACTTTCGATCCGTTTTGGCCTGGCCAGATTCACCCCGACCACCGGGCGGCCGGTCAGGCCGCCCTGGACGCCTATATGCCCTCCAAAATGCCGCTCTACCGGCCCGAACAGCTCAACGAGCCAGGCGCAGGGTTAGGCTGTTTGCAGCGGATCTTTCTGTTCTCCACCGACCGTTCGCCGGATATTTTTATTGATGTTAGCGATATCTATGAAACCAAACTAGCCGCCTGCCTGGCCCACCGCAGCCAGTTCCCCCGAGGTCTGGAGAATTTGGAGTGGATGAAAGACCTCGACCAGAGGCACGGTCAGCCAGCGGGGTTGATGTATGCAGAAGCCTTTAAACAAATGGATGTCTGGTAGAGGCTGATGCGTGATCCGTTAGGATTTTAGGCATAAAACCATCACGTATTACGTTCATGCCCTGCCCCGGCTCTGCCCGTTGACCAGCGCCCCGGCGATGAGGTGGGCCACCCGCAGCGGCTCAGGGATGTGGCCGTGAACGGTGAAACGCTGGATGACGGCTTCGGCTTCTTCAAAAGTGAGACCTGCCCGCTGAATAAAAACTCGACCGGCCGCTTCCGGCGACCCCAAACGCTCAATCAAAGCCCACTTTTGCTCACCTTCAGGCACTTGCGTAATCAGGGCGTGGCGCACCGCCGCCAAATCGGGTAATTTGCGGGCTACGACCAGAACCGGCAGGCCCAGCCGGTCACGTAAATCGGCCACATCCACCACGTTGAACCCGCCCAGGGCGATCCCTTGCAGCATCACCAACTGAATATGCTCGACAAAGCGTGATGCAGCCACCAGCTCAGCCAGCTTTTGCGCCGCGTCAGAGCCATCTTTTGTTACCTCCCCCATCACCACGCCGGTCAGGTGCAGACCCGTGTAAACCGTTCCGACGACCTTGACCGGGCCAACCGTTTCAGGGGTAAAGGGCGCATCGTCAAAGCCGATGATATTGGAATAGCGTTTGGCGGCCATTGCTCCTGTCCCTGCTCAGCCGGTCCACCCCGGTGGATCAATCCCGCTGACCAGCACTTCGCCCACCGCGGTGATGATGACTTCCGCCGCCGGCACCGCTTGCAGATCACTCAAGCTGTAACGCGGCGTGAGAAAGTGGATTGTCTTATTGGCCGACCCGCGTAGATCGCGGGCCAGGTGCTGCCCGGCTTGGTAGCGGCCGGCAATCAGCACGTCCAGGCAGGCCAGCAGCTCAGATGCGTCGGGCATCTGCTGAATTTCGTCCCAGGTGAAACCACTCAAAAGCAAAGTAGTCAGGTCAGTTTCCTGCCGCACCCGCCGCAGTAGCTTGAGCAGGGGCAAACGCTGCTGTAACGGCTCGCCGCCGCTGAGGGTCAGCCCTTCGATGCTGTCTTGCCAAGCAATCAGTTGGCTCATCAGGCTGTCTATCGAGACTAGCTCGCCTCCCTCGAACGCGTGTGTCTGGGGATTAAAGCAGCCCGCACAGCCCAGCGAGCAACCCTGCACCCACAGCACCGCCCGCAGCCCCGGTCCATTGACCCGGCTCTGGGGTAAAAATTGATGAATCCGCAGCAAAGCGTCAGTCATAAACCTCAACCTACTCCTATCGTAAACCAAAAGATAACCGAGGTCAAAGACCGGCTTAATATTTGGTTGAGTTGCCCCGGAATTTGCCAAATCTTCGCGGGCAGGATATGGTAAAGATATATTTTTGTGACGCCTGACCTTATTTTTGGAAGGACCTCTGCCCATGGCCATTGAACAAGAATTTGACCTGTATCTGCGGGCACGCTTTACCCTGCTGGTGCTGGTCACACCGGAAGAAGAGCGGGCGCTGCAAAGCCTCAAAACCGTTTCTGACCAGTCACGCCGGCGCTGTTTGACCTGGGATGTGGCCGAAGGCTTTCAACTGCTCAGCGGGACGGGTTCCACCCCGGCGGCCCCCGACCCCAAAACTGCCCTGGAGCAGATTGACAAATTCGAGGATAACACGACCTTTGTGCTCAAGGACTTCCACGAACTGTGGGACAATCCCCAAATCAAGCGCAAATTACGCAGCGTTGCCCAGCGTCTCAAGTTTACCAAAAAGTCTATCATTATCACCGCCCCCACCGACAAAATCCCCGAAGAATTGAAAGATGAAGTGGTGGTGGTCGAGTTCCCGTTGCCCAACGCGCCCGAATTGGAAACGGTGCTCAACCAGCTTACCCAAACACCAGGGGTCAAGGTCAACCTGACCCCGTTGGGCCGCGAGAAGCTGGTCCAGGCGGCGCTGGGGCTGACGGCTGCCCAAGCCCAGCGGGTTTTTGCCAAAGCCATTGTCCGGGATGGGCTGCTGGACGACCGCGATATTGACCTGGTCACTGAGGAAAAAAAGCAGATCATCCGCGAGAGCGAAGCTCTGGAATTTTACGCCACTCACGAAACGCCCGATGATGTCGGCGGGTTGGGGGTGCTCAAAGAATGGCTGCGGCTGCGCGAGCGGGCCTTTACCCAGGAAGCCCGCAATTATGGTCTGCCTGCGCCCAAAGGCATCGCCCTGATCGGCATTCCCGGCACCGGCAAGAGCCTCACGGCCAAGATGATCGGCGGGCTGTGGCGGCTGCCTCTGCTGCGATTGGATATTGGGGCATTATTTGGCAGTCTGGTTGGGGAGTCGGAGGCGCGGGCGCGGCGGGCACTGCAACTGGCCGAGACGGTTGCGCCCTGCATTGTCTGGATTGATGAGATGGAAAAAGGGCTGGCTCACGGCGGCCTGGACAGCGGGACCAGCACCCGCGTGTTCGGCACGATTCTAACCTGGATGCAGGAAAAGACTGCGCCTTGCTTCGTGGTCGCCACGGCCAACGACATTGCCAGCCTGCCGCCCGAACTGCTCCGCAAAGGCCGCTTTGACGAAATCTTTTTTCTCGACCTGCCCACCCTGGAAGAACGGCAGGAAATTTTGACTGTCCACCTGCGCAAGCGGGGTCGTGTCCCCCAGGATTTTGAGGCGGCGCGGCTGGCCCGCGAGTCTGAAGGCTACGTCGGCGCCGAGCTGGAGCAGGCCATCATTGACGCCATGTACTTCGGCTTCAACGCCGACCGCGAATTTACCACCGATGACATCTCAACCGCTTTGCAGCGGCAGGTGCCGCTCTCCGTTTCGCAGCGCGAAACCATCAACGCTCTGCGTGACTGGCTGCGTGAAGGCCGGGCGCAGTCGGCCTCCTTCCAGGAAACCCGCGAGGCCGAGCAACGTTTTGTGCCGTTGCAGCTTGACCTCAAATCGCAGCCCTGATTGACCTTTCCCACCTGGCAAGGTAAAATCAGCGGCATGATGGAAGACCCCGTTCAGCAAGCTGTCACCCGCCTCACTCAGGAGTTGACTCGCACCGCCTCTCCCGATATTGTCCGCGCCCTGGCCGAGGCGGCGACTCGCCTGGACGACGAAGCTGCGCAAACAGGAGTGCTGGCTGGATTGGCTCACCTGACCAATCCGGTTTGCCGTGACGCTGTGTGGACCGTCTGGGACAATACCCGCCACGCCGGCCTGGGCGATTGGCTGGAAAGGACCGGCTGGGTAGCGACGGAACCGGACCGGCTGCACTGGTTGACTGCCCTAAAAGTGGGTCAGTTCGACCTGTTTGAGCCGGCAGGCGCAGAGATCATCGAATTGTTATTACGCGCCTGCGCCGATCCTGACCCGACGGTGGCCGGTAACGCCCGCCTGGCCTTTCAACATCTCAAAAATCCCGCTGCCCAGGCCGAGTTCTTCCGCCGGGTGATCGAAACGGACCAGCCATTGGTGCGCGAATTGGCTCTGACCGTCTCCTACACCCCCTTCGACCCCCAGCAGCGCGCCCTCTTTTATCTGCTGAGCGAGCAGTGGGACAAGTACGAAGCCCTTGATTTTGACCGCACTTTGCTGCGAACGGCCTATCAGGTGGGCAATGAGTGGCTGCAACGACGCATCACCGACTTGACCCGCCGCAGCGGGCGGGCCGATTTTGTCGAGGTTCTGGCCGGAGGCTACCAGCGCCGCCGCTTGGTCGAAATGACCGGCAGCGAATGGGCCGTGGTGCTGGCTTTGCTGTCTCAAGAACAAGCCTGGAGCGAAATGTGGCGGCTGGCTCAGGCCGCGCCGGCAGTTTGGAGTGCGCCCTTATTACGACGGCTGGCTGAAGCCGGCTGGCAGCCCTCCTATTCCTCCGAGGAACAAGCTGCCTTTGCCGAACTCCGGCGCCTGGCCGAAAAGTGCAGCCCTGCCGGATTGAGCCTGGGCAGTTCGACCCGCAACCAGGCGACCCTGAGCGGACACACCGGCGCGGTCCACGATGTCGCCATCAGCCCCGACGGCCAGACATTGGTCAGTGCCGGTGAAGATCACTCGCTGCGCTTGTGGCGGCTGCCCGGCGGCGAGAGCCTCAAAACCCTGGCCGGCCACACCGGCGAAGTCTGGGGCGTCGCCATCAGCTCGGATGGGCGCTTATTGGTCAGCGGCAGTGATGACAACAGTTTGCGGCTGTGGCGGCTGCCCGACGGCTTGGCCCAGCAAACCTGGCAAGCCGCCGCCGGAGCGGTTAATGCCCTGGCCATCAGCCCTGATGGTCACTGGTTAGCCAGCGCCGCCAGCGACCAGTCGGTGCGGCTGTGGGCTTTGCCTAAAGGCCAGACGACCAAAACCCTGACCGGTCACACTAACCTGATTATCCATCTGGCTTTTAGTCCAGATGGGCGGCTGCTGGCCAGCGCGGGCCGAGATCAAACGATTCGGCTGTGGCGTGTGCCGGAGGGAACGCTTCAGCAAACGCTGACCGGCCACAGCGCCTCGGTCAATGGGCTGGCGATTAGCCCGGACAATTTATTGTTAGCCAGCGGCAGCCTGGATAAAACTATTCGCTTGTGGCGCTTGCCCGACGGCAAACTCCTCAAAACGCTGACCGGGCACACCGATGCGGTGGTCGGCCTGGCCCTTAGCCCGCTGCCCCTGCCGGGCGATACCGGCGGCTGGTTGTTAGCCAGCGCCAGCCTGGATCAAACGGTGCGCTTGTGGCGTGTGCCTGAAGGTAAACCGCTGCAAACGCTAACCGGCCATACCGAGTGGGTCACGCGCCTGGCCATCAGCCCGGATGGCCAGTGGTTAGCCAGCGCCAGCTACGATCAAACGGTGCGACTGTGGGCGTCTGACCTGGCCCGGCTGTGTCACCAACCCGTCGCCCGGACTAGCCTGGCCGATTTGGCCCGGGGCGAAACAGGGTTGGCTGAAAAAGGTCTGTCTGACCTGGAACGGGCCTGGTTGGAGTTTTTCTTCAGCCTCTTGCGCTGGGGCCGGCGTTTTGATATTGAGGTTGAAACCGCCGCCCCACACATTTTAATCGGCGAGTTTGATATTGAGTTGGAAGGGTAGAGGGTCGCAAGGTCGCAGGGTAGCAGGGTCGCATTAATTCCCCCGTCTACTGTCTACTGTCTACTGTTTTAAAGGAGTCACTATGGCCGGCAAATATTTTGAAGATTTTGAAGTGGGGGCGGTGATAAAACACAGCCAGGGGCGGACCATTACCGAGATGGATAATGTCCTGTTCACCAGCCTGACCATGAACAGCCAACCGCTGCACCTGAACGAAGATTTTGCCCGCAACACTCAATTTGGGCAGCGTATTGTTAATGGGCTTTTTACCCTGGGCGTGGCGGTTGGCCTATCTGTGCCCGACCTGACCGAAGGGACTTTGGTGGCTAACCTGGGTTACGAAAATGTCCAGCACCCGCAGCCCTTGTTTCACGGGGATACCCTTTACGTGGAAACCGAAGTGATGAGCAAACGGGAGTCCAACTCCAGGCCGGATCAGGGAATTGTGCGCTTTCGCCACACAGGGCGCAATCAGTACGGCGTTATTGTGATTCGTGTTGAGCGCACGGCGCTCATGAAAAAACGTATCCCTGGCCTCAGCCGTACCCCTGTTGAGACTCCCGTGCGTTTGCGGCGTTCGGTGCTGTTTATGCCCGGCGACAGCATGCGCAAAATTAATAAAGGCGTCCAAATTGAGGCGGACAGCCTGATTCTGGATTTGGAAGATGGAGTCGCCTTTAACCGCAAGGAGGTGGCGCGTCAGACCGTTATTGAAGCCCTGACGACGCTCGACTTTGGCCGCCGTGAGCGGTTGGTGCGGATTAATCCTTTTACAAATCTAGTTCCGACCGGGTTGGAGGGGATGCCGGCTGACGACCTGCGGGAGACAATCGCGGCCCGCCCGGATGGGTATGTTGTGCCCAAAGTCGAAACTCCGGAGCATCTTCGTATAACCAGTGATTATTTAAGTCAAGCGGAAATTAAGCATGGCTGGCCGGTCAACTCGATCCGGCTGCTGGCGATGATTGAGACGGCGCGAGGCGTACTGAATGTGGACCAGATTGCCCAGGCCAGTCCTCGTCTGGAAGCATTGGTTTTTGGGGCGGAAGACCTGGCCAGCAGTTTGGGCGCTCAACGGACTGCGGCGGGCTGGGAGGTGTTTTATGCGCGCAGCGCGGTTATTACGGCTGCGGCCGCTTTTGGCTTACAAGCGATTGATATGGTTTTTGTAAACCTGACCGATATCGCCGGCTTGGAAGAGGAATGTCGTTTTGCTCGGCAGTTAGGCTTTGCCGGTAAAACAGCCATTCATCCCAACCAGATTGAAATTATCAATCGCGTTTTTGCCCCTTCGCCCCAGGAAATTGAGCAAGCCCTGCGGCTGGCGCAGGCTTTTAAAGCGCATCAGGCCGCCGGGGCCGGGGCCTTTGAGTTGGACGGCAAAATGGTTGATCTCCCCATCATGCATGCAGCAGAAGGGGTTTTGGCCAGGGCCAGAGCGGCGGGGTTATTAGAGTAACCTGGGTTCGGTGTAAGAGGCTGTCTAAAAATTGGCAAAACCTGAGTTTGACCAGGGTAAAATCCACGAAGGACACGAAGAAACACAAAGTTTTTAGCCTTTTTCTTGGTGTTCTGAGTGTTCTTCGTGGATAATAAAGAATTTTGTAACCGTTCAGAGGGTATTTCCCCGAAAATTCTAAACAATGTCTAATAGACAAAGCAGATAAACATCGTACAACCTTTTAGCGGGCCGGGCTCCCACGCCCGGCCAAGCGACGGCGTGGGAGCCGTCGCTGCTACAATGATAGTATGACTTTTAAGTGATTTGTCTATAAGGTTTTTCTAGCGTTATTCAAACTAAAGACTGGTATGGTAAAGCTGTCATTGCTGGTTCGAGTGCAAGCGTTGGAAGCAGAAGTTGCGGTTCTGCGCGAGCAACTCAATTGCAACTCCGGCAATTCCTCCCAACCACCTTCCAGTGATAGGCCTAAAAAGGCGGTCACCCCCGTCCGCCGACCGAAGAGTGAGCGCCAGTGGGGAGGCCAGCCCGGACATGCGGGCACGACCGGAAATTGATGCCCCTGGAACAGGTTAAGGCGAGTTATGAGCTCAAACCGCTGGTCTGCCAGCAGTGTGGCGAGCCATTAACCGGAGAATATGCCGAACCGTATCGTCATCAGGTTACCGACATTCCGCCCGTGGTGGCCGAAGTGACGGAGTACCGGGTTCACCCCCTAGTGTGCGAAGGATGTGGGGCCACGACCACATCCGAGTTACCGGCCGGAGTACCGCCTAGTGCTTTTGGTCCCCGTCTGCAAGCCATGATTTCTTTGTTAAGTGGTCGTTACCATCTGAGCAAACGCGATGCGGCGGAAGTGATGACCGATTTTTTCCAGGTTGAGGTCAGCCTCGGCGCCGTGCCCAACCTGGAAGAGCGCACCGGTGAGGCGATCAAGCTGCCAGTAGACAAGGCCCACGCCTACGTCAAAAAGCAGCCCGTACTCCACCTGGATGAAACCGGTTGGCGGGAAGCCAACCAAAAAGCCTGGTTATGGCTGGCGGCTACGACCCTGGTGACGGTCTTTTTCATCCGTCCCAGTCGCGGCGGCGCAGTTGCCGCTGCTCAACCTCTTACGGCAACTTTGTTGGGCTCACCTCCTCCGTGACTTTCAAGCTTTCTGCCGGGACATCCTCAAACGCGAAGCCCGCCCTGTGGACCTTCGTCCATGTTGAAGGGGTCAAGCCGACCAATAACCTGGCCGAGCGGCTGATCCGGCCCGGCGTGCTGTGGCGCAAGCGCAGTTTGTGTTGAGGGTATAAAGTCTCTTACCTCACCATCAAATACCCACCCATCAACAGCAGCATTGCCGCCACAACTCGCCAGCCGTCAATGGGGCGCAGAGCTACCCCAAACCAGCCAAACTGGTCAATCAACATGCCCATCACCAACTGCCCGACGATGATGAGGGTTACAGCAGTGGTTGCGCCCAGGCGGGGCAGGGTGTAGTTGAGGGTCAGATAGAGCACCAGGCCAAACGCGCCTGATCCCAGCATATACCAGGGCAAAGCACGCCAGTTTTGCATCATTTCCCCACCACGAGCAAAAAGCAGCACCCCCGACAGGATTGCCCCGCTGACATGAACAATAAAACTGCTGGCCGAACTACCTACCCGCTGGCTCATGGCCCCGGCAATTGGCCCTTGCAGACCAACGGAAACCCCGCCCAACAGACCGATAAGAGTCGTCAATACGATTTCGAGCATAGGGAGATACCTTTTCTGGGAAGATTTATATGAGTAGATGATATGTGATGCGTAATGCGTGATACGTGACTCTTTACGCATCACGCATGATCCGCCAGACCCCATCCCTGGGACCGAAAAAATTCTCTTTATGCAGCTACCCTGCGCCGCCGTCGTCGTTGGGCTTCAACGATAAACAGACTGACCAGCGTGACCACGTAGGGAACCATGCCGGTGAACTGCGACGGCATTTGCAGCCCTTGCAGCCGGAAGCCAATCGAGTCGGCCAGGCCGAAAAGGAGGCTGGCGGCAAAAACGCCCAGCGGGTGCGCCTGACCAAACATGACCGCGACGACGGCAATCCAGCCGCGCCCGGCGCTCATATTCTCCACAAACAGGGTCACATTGCCCAGCGAGAGCTGCGCCCCGGCCAGCCCGCACAGCGCCCCGGAGAGCAATACCGCCAGGTAGCGCAGGGCCGTCACATTGACCCCCAGCGTGGCGGCGGCTTCGGGGTGCTCGCCGACGCCGCGCATACGCAGTCCCAGGGCGTGCCGGAAAAGGAGCAACTGCATACCCAGCACCAGCAGCCAGGATAGATAAATCAGCCAACTGTGCCCCGACAGCAGCGGGCCTAAAATCGGCAGGGCTTCCAGGCCGGGTAGGTCAATTTTTCCCAACCCCTGGATGCTGGGGTCCTGAAATGCGCCTTTGACCCCAAAAATAGTCCGCAGCAAAAAGACGGTCAATCCCGCCGCCAGCAGGTTGAGAGCAATGCCCAGCACAATCATATCGCCGCGCAGGGTGATGGCAAACAGGGCAAATATCGCCGCCAGAGCCGCTCCTGCCAGAGCCGCTGCCAGCACCCCTCCGACGGCGCTGCCGGCATAATAACTGCCAACCACCGCCGCAAACGCCCCGGTCAGCATCAACCCTTCCAGGGCAATATTAAAGACGCCCACCCGCTCGCAAATCAGCCCGCCCAGCGCCGCCAGCAAAATAGGCGTCACAAAGCGAAAAGTAGAGTTGAGCAGGGTCGCGTCGAAAATGTTGAGAAATTCGGTCATAGGTTTTGATAGTAGTTTAGTCTGATGCGTGTTGCGTCTTACGTCTTGCGTCTTGCGTAATCTAAACGGAAGACGCAAGACGCAACACGTTCCTTACTCTTTACTTTCCTCTGCCCCACCATCGCCAAAATGAAACCGTTGGCGGGCGGCGACCAGCAAAATAATCAGGGCTTGCAGCACCCGCGATAACTCGCGGGGGACTTCGGTGGCCCGTTCCAGGGCAAAGCCGCCCGTCTGCACCGCCGAAAAGAATAACCCGGCGACCAGCACCCCCAATGGGTTCGAGCCGGAGAGGAGTGCCGTCATCAGGCCGACCCAGGCATACAAGGGTGAGGTTAGCGCATCGTCAATGTAGCGCTGATGCACCCCCAACACCTCAATCGCCCCGACGATACCGGCCATCGCGCCGCTGGCAAACATGACCCGGTAGCCCAGGCGGCGCAGGTCTACCCCCCCGTAGCGCACAAAATTGGCGTTCAGCCCGGCCATGCGCATTTCATAGCCCACCACCGTGCGATTAATCACAAACGCAGCCAACAGGGCCAACCCCAGAGTAATAAAAATACCGGCGTGCAGCCGCCCATCCTGGCTCAGCGGCGGCAGGTTGACCGCGGCCGGGACCATGTAAGTTTGGGCCATGCCGGAAGGGACATCTCGGAAGGGGTGGGTAGTTAGGTAGGAGGCAAAAAAGCGAGCCGGGTAGTTTAGCAGCAAGGTACTGATGAGCAGGGGCACATTAAAGCGGAACTGAAAAAAGGCGGCCAGCCAGGCATACAATCCGGCTACCAGCGCCGCCGCCAGAAAAGCGACCAGCATCAACAGCGGGGCGGGCAGCGGAACATAAATAGCCACCAGGGCCGTGGTCAGGCCGCCGAGAACCAGTTGGCCCTCGCCGCCCAGGTTGAAAAAGCCGGCCCGAAACGCCACCGCCGCCGTCAGGCCCATGCCCACAATCGGCGCGGCCCGGCTCAGGGTCGAGGAGAGATTCTGCCCCAGCACCGCCCCTTCGAGCATAGCCCAATACGCTTCCAGGGGGTTGTGCCCGGTGATGAGCATAATCAACCCACCGATGAGCACCGCACCCAGAACAGCCAGCAGGGGCGCTTGCAGCGTATTAATAATAGGTCGCATCGTGGCGGAGAAAGGGAGAGCGGCTTTTGGTTGCATCTAAATCTTCTCTAATGTAACTACACAGTCATGTCATTTCGAGCGACGAAGGAGCGAGAAATCCCTCTCAACTCGTCTGGCGAGCATAACTTTTAGGGATTTCTCGGCCTCTGGCCTCGAAATGACATGTCAACTGCGTAACTCACTTCTAATTTTCTCACCGCCGCCTGCCATCAGCAGGCCCAACCTGGCTTCCGTGGCTTCTGCCGCCGCCAACTCACCGGCAATCCGCCCCTCAAACATCACCAGAATCCGGTCGGCCAGGCTCATGATTTCGCTCAATTCCGCCGAGACCAGCAAAATGGCGTTGCCTTCGCTGCGGTAGTTGAGCAGGTGTTGATGGATAAATTCAATCGAGCCGACATCCACTCCCCGCGTGGGCTGTTCAGCAATCAGCAGCCGGCTGTGATGCGCAAATTCGCGGGCAATGACCACCTTCTGTAAGTTGCCCCCCGACAGATTGGCGGCTGGCTCGCTTGGTCTGGTGACTTTAATGGCGTATTGTCTAATCAGGCGGCCGGCGTGTTCGGCCAGACCCCTCAACGACAGCAAGCCGCGCCGTGACAAACCCGGCTGCCTTTGAAAGCCCATCAACAAATTATCGGCCACGCTGGCTGCCATCGCCAACCCAACCCGGCTGCGATCTTCCGGGATGTAGGCTTGCCCGGCTTCGCGCCGTCCGGCCACCGAAGCCAGGCTGACCTCCCGCTTTTCCAGCGTAATTCGACCCGCCGCCAGGGGACGCAGCCCGGTGATGGCCTCGATTAACTCCGTTTGCCCGTTGCCGGCCACCCCGGCGATACCGACAATTTCACCGGCCCGCACCTGAAACGAGACATCACGGACCACAGCCCGGCCGGTCTCGTCCTCAACGGCCAGATTTTCTACGGCCAGAACGGTCTCACCCACTTGGACCGGCGGCTTGTTGACCACTAACATCACCTCGCGGCCCACCATATAACGGCTGATTTCTTCGGGTGACGTTTCGGCGGTACGCAGCGTGGCCGTGACCCGCCCGCCGCGCAGCACGGTCGCCTTATCAGACAGGCTCATCACTTCGTGCAGCTTATGGGTAATAAAGATGATGGTTTTGCCCTGGCCGGCCAGACCGCGCAAGATGGTAAACAGCCCGTCCCGTTCCTGGGGAGTCAGCACGGCGGTCGGCTCGTCCAGAATCAAAATCTCGGCCTGGCGATAAAGCGTTTTCAAAATCTCGACCCGCTGGCGGACGCCCACCGGCAGTTGGCCTACTTTGGCCGCCGGGTCAACCTGCAAACTGTACTGCCGGGCAATTTCGGCCACTTTTTGCCGGGCAGTTGGCCGGTCTACAAAACCGGCGCGAGTTGGCTCGGCCCCATAGATAACATTCTCGCTCACGGTCAGCGAGGGGAAAAGCATAAAATGCTGGTGGACCATGCCCAGGCCGGCCCGGATGGCGTCGTGCGGCGAGTGAAAGGTCTGTTTCTGGCCGTGAATATAAATTTCGCCGGCGTCGGGTTGGTAGAGGCCGTACAAAATCCGCATCAACGTGGTTTTGCCGGCTCCATTTTCGCCAACCAAAGCCCGGATTTCGCCCGGTTCGACGGCCAGATCAATCTGATCATTGGCCAGTACGCCGGGAAAACGTTTGACAATGCTGCGCAGTTCGAGGGCGTAGGACATGGAGTAGGTAGTAGGGAGTAGGGAGTAGGGGAGAAGAAAAACCCCCTACTCCCTACTCCTTACTGCTTAAACATGGGGTCTTCGATTTTGATTTCGCCGCTGATGATCTTGTCCTGGATACCTTTGATGGTTTCGATCAGTTCGGGGTGCTTCATAATTTCGCACTGGCTGTCTTCGGGCTTGTCGGTGGTCAGCGCGACCAGACCAATCCCTTTCTCGGCCAAACCATAGGTGAGCAGGTTTTCTTTTGAGCCGGCCATAATCTTGTCCACCGATTCGACAATGGCTGTGTCTACCCGCTTAATCAGATTCTCAACGACGTGGCCGGGAGCGGAGGGGCACTGATTCACGTCCACCCCGTAGGTAAAGAAACCTTTTTCTTTGGCTGCCTCAAAGATGCCAAAGTTGCTGGCCGCGCCGGCGGCAAAGATATGGTCCACACCATCGGCGGCCATGGCTAAGGCCTGTTCTTTGGCGCGGGCCGGGTCAGAAAAGGCACTGACATCGCTGCCCACCCAGAGGGTTGACGTTTCAATATCGGGCTTGACATATTTAGCCCCTTCGGCAAAGCTATCGGTGTAGCGATGCAGGAAGGGAATATCCAGGGCGCTGATGGCCCCAACCTTGCCGGTTTCGGTCAACGAGGCGGCAATCGCGCCGATGAGAAAGGCTGCTTCATATTCCTTGAACACGGCGCAGTGAACGTTGGCCGGAGGATTTTCGATGCACTGGTCCACAATCAGAAATTGGGTGTCGGGCGCTTCGGCGGCGACTTTGGGGATGATGTCGTTGAACTCAAAGCCGAGGACGATGACGATGTTGGCCCCGTCGTTAATGGCGGCCCGCACATTCTCCTCGCGGGTGGTTGGGTCTTCGCTTTCCAACACTTTGGTCTGCGCCCCGTGCTTGTCGCCGGCCAGTTCCAGGCCGGTTTGGCCCATAATCAAAAAGTCATTGACGCCCAGCGGGGTGGGGGAAACGTAGACAAATTTTAAGGGCTTGTCGCCTTCGGCGGGGGCGGCCGCTTCCTCGGTTGCGGCGGGGGCCGCCGGAGCGGCGGGTTGCGCGCCACAGCCCACCACCGCTACGATTACGATGAGCAGGGCCAACAGTTTCATCAGGTTTTTCATATCGCTTCTCCTCTTTAATAATAAACTTACACAATTGGCTAAAATCATGTCATTCCGACCGCAGGGAGGAATCTCCATTACCGCAGTAAAAATATTATGGTGAGCAGGAAGATTTCTCGCTGGCGCTCGAAATGACATGCCAGGAATCGGGCATATTCAATCGTGACAAACTTACGTAATTCCGCACCAACTTTTTACCGAACCCGCGCCGCAATCATTTCGGCAAAGTCCGGGTACTGTTTCATCAATTCGTCTCGTTGGCCCAGTTCAAAGCCGGCCCATTCAAAACCGGGGGCCATCGTCGTGCCGATCAAGGCAAAGCCGTGTTGACCTCCAGGAGCCAGACGCGTCCCCTGCCAAATATCACGTTCGACCACCTTTTGGGGGCGTTGGCCCGCCGCCAGGTCGTTACCCAGCCAAAACAGTTCGCCCGACCCGTTGGGATATAACAACAGCATTTCCAGCGGGTCGCCGTAGTAAAAGTGGTAAATCTCGTCGGTATCCAAGCGGTGCATGGCCGAGAAATCGGTGGGGGTGAGCAGGGCATAAATGGCTGTGCCCAAAACTCGCTCTTGCTCGTACCGGGCCGGCAGGGCAGCAGGGGGGACGGTTTCGGACGAGCGGTAGGTCAGATGGAAGAAGCCACCCTCGTGGGGCAGCGGTTCGAGTTGGAGCAGATCAATTACGTCTTGAGCGGTTAGCATTTATTGATTACTGGCGAAAGTAAAAAATTCCGACGATTGGATCGTCATGCTCTATTTGGCTTATATGGAGGCTGGGAGTTGGCTGGTTTGGGGCATAACTATAAAACTGTTTTTATAAAACGCAAGTTATAAACGGGAGTTTCAGGCGGCCATGGGGTTTTATTCTGTTCTGAAAGGGTGGGGTATAATACGTTAGTGCAAGAGCTAAAACGACTTGGATTAGCTGTCTTTGTAGCTGGTTTTTATTTCGCTGGGGTCTATTTCGCCATCGCTGCGTTGCTGCCAGAATGGGCCATCCATTGCGCTTATCTGGCCTCGATGGGGGCTGTTGCTGTTTACATCATCCTGGCTCTGGCGGAAAAAGATGAGGAAGGGATGCCCGCCGGGTTACTCTATACTCTGCCTTTCATCTGTTTCGCGGCGGGTATTGTATGGTGGATTTTGCGCTTCTTTTGGGGTTAGCTAAAGAAACGATATAGGATGGCCAGCGCCAATAGAACAATTACCCCGGAAACAACCTGGGCGCGTCGTTCTGCTTCTGTTTTGGGCTGCAATCGGCGACCCACCTGCTCAATAAAGCTGAGGGGTTTTTTTGATATTCGCATATCATTATTTTACCCCCACCGCCGGAAGGTTGTCAAAATTTTTTTGCTGATGACAGGAGGTTTGCTATGTTTATCGTTCATGTGCAGGCGCATGTTAAACCTGAATTTGTAGACGCTTTTCGCCTGGCCACCCTCGAAAATGCCCGCAACAGCGTGCAGGAGCCGGGCATTGCCCGCTTCGATGTGGTCCAACAGTTAGATGATCCCAACCGCTTTGTGCTGGTCGAGGTCTACCGCACCCCGGATGACCCGGCCAGGCACAAAGAAACGGCCCACTACAAAAAATGGGCCGAAACCGTCGCCCCGATGATGGCCGAGCCGCGCAGCAGCATCAAGTATGCCAACGTCTACCCGGATGAAGCAGGCTGGGGATGAAATACGACCGGGGACCGGGGACGGAAGACCGAAAGATAGTCAACAGCCGGTCCTCGGTCTTCGGTCTGCGGTCCCAGGAGGTTGAGAATGAACTTTGAATTTGCCACAGCAACCCAGATTATTTTTGGACCGGGTACGTTCAAGCAGGTGGGCCCGCTGGCCCGCGAGATGGGCCGGAAGGCGTTGGTCGTCGCCAGTTCAACCCAACGAGCCAACTCCTTGCTCGCTGCTTTGACGGCAAACGGCGTTGAAACAAGCCTCTTCACCGGCGCCGGTGAACCGACGATTGAACTTGTCCAGCAAGGAACTCAGCAGGCCAGAATCGAAAAAGCCAATTTGGTTATCGGTTTTGGCGGGGGCAGCGCTCTGGACACAGCTAAAGCGGTTGCGATTTTGCTGACCAATCCCGGCGAACCGCTGGATTATCTGGAAGTGATTGGCCGGGGCCAGGTATTGAGCCAGCCCGGTGTGCCCTGTATCGCCATTCCCACCACCGCCGGCACCGGCAGCGAGGTGACGCGTAACGCAGTCTTGGGTTCGCCCGAACATCGAGTCAAGGTCAGTTTGCGCAGTCCCCACATGCTGCCCCGATTGGCAATTGTTGACCCGGAGCTAACCTACAGTCTGCCCCCGGCCGTTACCGCCAGCACCTGCCTGGACGCGCTGACCCAAAACCTGGAACCCTTTGTTTCAAACAAAGCCAACCCGCTGACCGATGCGCTGACACGGGAGGGCATGCGCCGGGCGGCTCGTTCGCTGCGCCGGGCCTATGAGCAAGGCGACGACCCGGCGGCCCGCGAAGATATGGCCTTAGCCAGTCTTTTTGGCGGGCTGGCCCTGGCTAATGCCAAACTGGGCGTCGTTCACGGCTTTGCCAGTGTGCTGGGGGGAATGTTCCCCGCGCCGCATGGGGCAGTGTGCGCGGTCCTGCTGCCGCCGGTGATGGCGGTCAATGTGCAGGCGTTGCAAGAAAGACAGCCTGACAGCGAGTTTCTACGGCGCTATGATGAAGTGGCCCAAATCCTGACCGGCAGCCCCAAAGCGATGGCCGGCGATGGCGTGGCCTGGGTTCAGGAACTAGGTCGAGCTTTGTGTATTCCCGGTCTGGGAACCTATGGTTTGACGCCGGCTGATTTCCCCACTGTTATTGAAAAAACGACGGTTGCCAGCAGCACCCAGGGTAATCCGATTAAACTGACGTCGGCAGAGATGCAGGAGATCCTCAATCGGGCCTTGTGACTTGGAGCTTTTGAGGTAAAGACGTAGAATATTTAACGTAGTGCGTGGTGCGTGTTCGTTTTATTTCTACGGAATACACACTACACAACGTATTTTTACCTGTTTTTGGAAACCACTTGTTCAAGAGAGGAATTTTATGAGCAAAAGTAAAGTCGCCGTTCTCCAAACGTCGCCCCGAACGGTTCTGGCCGATTATCACCAGTTGATGAATCTGGCCGGGTATCAAGATATTATCGCCAAGGATGCTGATACCGCTTTAAAAGTCAATATTTCGTGGCACTTCTTTTTTCCGGGCAGTTCGACTACGCCCTGGCAGCTTGAAGGCGTCATCCGCGCACTGAAGCAGGATGGCTACAACCCTGATCTGATCCACGCCTGCCACAACCGCACCGTCGTCATTGACGCCCATTTTGGCGAACGGGAAAACAAGCAGATTAATGTGGTCGAAGCGCACGGACTCCGCAATATTCATCTGTATGAAGGGGAAGAGTGGATTCATATCCGTGATGCGGTGGGAGATTTGACCGATAAATTTACCTGTCTCAACGAGGTTTATCCCAAGGGCTTCCATATTCCCAAACGTTTTATCGGCGAGAATATTATCCATTTGCCTACCGTCAAAACGCACATTTTTACCACCACCACCGGGGCGATGAAAAATGCCTTCGGTGGGCTGCTGAATGAGCATCGCCACTGGACCCACCCGGTTATCCATGAAACCCTGGTAGATTTGTTGATGATCCAGAAGAAAATCCACCGGGGGGTTTTTGCCGTTATGGACGGCACTTTTGCCGGCGATGGTCCCGGCCCGCGCTGTATGATGCCCTATGTCAAGAATGTCATCCTGGCCAGCGCCGACCAGGTAGCCATTGACGCGATCGCCGCCAAAATGATGGGCCTGGACCCGCTCTCGATCAAGTTTATCCGCATGGCCCACGAGTTGGGCTTAGGCTGCGGCGACCCGCGCGAAATCGAAATTGTGGGCGATCAAGAAGCGGCGGCGATGAACTGGCATTTTGATGGGCCGTTCAAAAAGATGACCTTTGCTTCACGTATGCAGCACAAGATTTATTGGGGGCCGCTCAAAAAACCCATCGAGTGGTCGCTAAAAACGGTGCTCGCTCCCTGGTCCTACGCTGCTAGCGTGGTTTATCACGATAGTTTCTGGTATCCGGTCATTGCCAAAAAGCGTATGAACCAGGTGCTTGATAGCAATTGGGGACACCTCTTCCGCAATTGGGAGAAACTGACCCCCGATGCCCAGGGCTTTCCCTCGGTTGGCACGGACCCCGCCGAAATCAAGCGCACCGGCCTGAGGGCTTTGTGGCGCTCCTTCGGTATTTTGGGAACCACCCTCAAAGAGGCTCCGGAGTTTGACGCCCGCCGCCGGCAGCAGTCGGCCCACTAAAACAGGCAAAATAAAAAAGAGAGGCAGATCAGTGACCTGCCTCTCTTTTTTTCATTCTTTCTCAGCTTGCTCCCAAACTCAGTTTGGGAACAAGCTGAGAATTAAGCCATTAACGCTTCAAATGCGGGGCGTTCGATGGTTTCATATTCCAGCAGTGCTCCGGCCAGAGCTTCCAGCTTGCGTTCTTGCTCAAGAACAATATCTTTGGCCCGTTGATACGCTGTTTCTAGGATGTGGCGGATTTCATGGTCAATGGCCTGGGCCATTTCCTCACTGTAATTGCGAATTTCGCCCAAACTGCCCAGATAAGGATTGCCCTGCTCTTCGCCAAAGGTGCGCAGGCCCAATTTTTGGCTAAAACCAAAGCGAGTGACCATCGCCCGCGCCAGTTTGGTGGCCCGCTCCAGGTCGTTGGCTGCGCCGGTGGTGATCCGCTTGAAGATAATCTCCTCGGCGGCCCGGCCACCCAGCAGGCCCACAATTTCATCCTCAAAGGCTTCGCGGCTGCGCAGATATTTGTCTCCTTCGGGTAAAGGCATGGTGTAACCCAACGCCATCCCCCGCGAGATAATGCTCACTTTATGCACAGGGTCGCTGTTTTCCAGGTTGTGCATCACTACGGCGTGGCCGGCCTCGTGGTAAGCAACCACTTTGCGCTCGTAATCGCTGAGGATTTTGCCCTGGCGTTCTGGCCCGGCAATAATTCGTTCCATCGCATCTTGAAATTCCAGCCGGCCAATGCTGTTCAAATTCCGGCGGGCAGCCAGAATGGCGGCTTCGTTGACCAAATTTTCCAGGTCAGCCCCCACAAAACCGGGGGTTAATTTAGCCAGGTCGGAGATAGAAATATCGGCGGCCAGCGGCTTGCCCTTGGTATGGACTTCCAGAATGGCTTCGCGGCCATTCACATCGGGCCGGTCTAAAATAACCTTGCGGTCAAAACGGCCGGGACGCAGCAGAGCCGGGTCAAGAATATCAGGCCGGTTAGTTGAGGCCATTACGATTACATTGGTGTCGGTGGTAAAGCCGTCCATTTCAACCAGAATTTGGTTGAGGGTTTGTTCGCGCTCGTCGTTGCCGCTTCCCATGCTGGCTCCGCGCTGGCGGCCCACGGCGTCAATTTCATCCACAAAGACGACAGCGGGGGCTTGCTCTCTGGCTCGTTTGAACAGGTCGCGCACACGGGCGGCCCCCACGCCAACAAACATCTCGACAAACTCGGAGCCGGAAATACTAAAGAAGGGCACGCCTGCCTCGCCGGCAACGGCTTTAGCCAGAAGGGTTTTGCCGGTTCCGGGAGGTCCGGCCATTAAAACACCTTTGGGGATGCGTGCCCCTAACTTAGTGAATTTGGCCGGTTCCTTCAAAAATTCAATAATTTCCTGTAACTCCAATTTGGCCTGGTCGGCCCCGGCCACATCACGGAATGTCACCTGGGGCAGAGAGGGTTTGGATTTGGCATCTTTGTCGTTGGTACTGGAGATGACTCGCGGATTGCTGCGGCCCATATTGCCAAAATTATAGCCGGAGCCGCTCTGACCTTGCGGCTGGCGCGAATTGCGGAAAATAAAGAATGTAATCAAGCCAACAACCGCCAAGACAGACAAGATACCTGTCGGGTTGAAGTTAGTGGTTGGCTCCTCGACGATAATCGGCAGGTCTCTCAAGGCTTCACTGGGAACACCAAGAAGTTTAAGGGTTTCTACCGCGCTTATATTCGACTCTTTGCGCACTGTAATTTTGCTGCCATCGGTTTTTGTCGCGGTAAGGGTGTCGCCGCGCACCGTGAGGATTTTTACTTCACCCGCAGTTACCGCACTGACAATTTGGGGTAACGTAGCAGCCACGGAGGTTTGATTTGGTGAAGCGGATTGCTGATTTTTCGGCAAGAAGTAGTAAAGCAAAGCGACAAGGCCGACAACGGCCAGAGCAACGGCAATCCAGCGGTAATGGGCCGGTAGCTTGCGTTCTTTACGTTTGGAATGGTTGTCAGAATTCATGAGGCAAAATCTCCGTTAAAAATGGTTTCTCCCACAACTTTTTAGGTTTTTAGTCCTTGAAAAGGACAGAGGTAGGTGTTAAAGACACCCACCCCTGCCATAGCGGTGAAATTTATGATGTATTGTGCTGCGCAATCCTAACATACCCCAAAAATGCGTGGCGCAAAAGTAGCAAAAGTCACAAGTATTTGAGGTAAAAGGTACTCACCGGCTTTCCCTAAAGTACTTTTTTGGGGGCCACAACTATTTTAGATTGTACCCGGGAATGTGTTTGAGCTAAAGAGTACTTTTTGGTTACTGAGATGATACTTGCGCTGTTCATCACAAATTGAAAAAATAGCAGAATTATGGGGAAATTACAAACGTAGAGGATATTGCCGCCCTTCATTTATGCCACTTTGGGCAAATATAGCCCAATTTTGGGCTAAAATTTGGGAATTTGGGAGATATTCTCAACAGGGATTAAATTTGGCGCGTTTTCAGGCAGACAGTGTATAATTGCCGGTCGAAACGGGTCTATTGAAAAATTGGTCCGCAGGGAGGGTTTGCCATCGGTACAATTCAATCGCCCCGTGTGGCAGTGGCAATAATAGCATTGGGGATTGTCTTAGTGGGCTGGTACCAATTTTCACCGGCTGCGCCGGCCCCGGTTGAACCGATCCTTACTTTGCCGTCGGCTACGCCTACAGCCAGGGCAACGCTGTCAGCCAAAGTGACTGCCACCCCTGCTTTGCGTTCTACTACCACGCCCCAACCCAAGACAGCCACCGCTGTTCCCACCGCCACGCCGACCCCCGAACCGGTGGTACATGTAGTGCGCTCCGGGGAAATGCTCCTGGCCATCGCCGCCGACTACGATACCTCCGTTGAAAAAATTATGATGGTCAACGAGATTACTGACCCTACGACGATCCAGATTGGCCAGGAGTTGCTCATCCCCGTAACAGCCACCCCGACTCGCAAAGAAACACCTCGACCCACCCCCACCCTGGTTTTTCATATTATTGAGCCGGGGGATAGCCTGTTGGCTCTGGCCCTCCAATACGATACCACTGTCGAGGCGCTGGCAGCGGCCAATTGGATTAGCGATCCCAGCGGTCTGCAACTGGGCCAAAGGTTGCTGATCCCTGGCAAGGATGGTGAACTGCCGGACCCCATCTTGTGGGCGCCAACGGCAGTCCACGAGGTGGCGAGCGGCGACACTATCCTGGCGCTGGCTGAGGAATACGGCTCCAGCGTTGAGGATATTTTGGCGCTCAACCCGGCCCTGGAACCAAACGCTCTGCAAATCGGCCAGCAGGTTGCTATCCCCCTAACCCGGCAGCGACCCCGTACTGGGGGCAGCCAGTCCCCTGCGGCGGAGTTTGTGGCTGTGCCGGCGCTGACCGAGGCAGACCTGGCGGCGCTCAAAAAAGGCTCGCCCAGCCTGGTCGGCCTGGAGCAGAGCATGGTCGAGCAAGTCAATGCTAAACGCCGGGCTGAGGGGCTGGCTCCCTACAGGGTAGATGAGCAGTTGACTCTGATGGCCTGGGGTCAGGCCCAGGATATGGTTAAACGAGGCTATTTTAGCCACGTTACCCCCGAAGGCCGCACTCTGCGTGACCGCTTTCAGGAACGCGGCCTGACGACTAATTGGGTGGGCGAGAATATTTACCTGAGCGTCAAGCCGGCCAATCAAGCTGTGGCGGCGGCAGTTGGCTGGTTTATGGGTGACGCGCCCCATCGCCGCAACCTACTGCATGCTAATTTCAACCGGATTGGGGTAGGCGTGGCTCAAGAGGCAAACGGCTGGTATACCTTTGTGTTGGTTTTTGCAGGAGATTGAGACCGGCGTGAAAAAGTTGAACCCCCGTGACATCATTGATCATGTGCCGGCCTATTGGTGGCGTTGGCTGGCCTTGACCCTGGCTTTAATCGGCCTGGTTGCCTGGGTCCAGTTTAACCTGTCCCCCCCGCCGCCAACCCCCGTTGCCAGCATCATTCTACCCACTCGCGCTGCGTCCCATCCAACGGCAACCCTGACCGTCGAACCGTTGGATAACTTTATCGAAATCGCCATCCTGGAGATGACGCCGGCCCCTAAAGCAACAGCTACCCCCACGCCCCATCCTACTGCCACGCCCACCCCGATTTTTGTGTTTCATGAGGTCCAACCGGATGAAACGCTGATTTCGATTGCCGCAGAATACGGCGTTTCTACCGAAGCTTTATTGGCGGCCAATAATATCCGTGACCCGGCCAATTTGGAAGTGGGGCAAGATTTGCTGATTCCACCCCAGGAAGGGCTGCGGGTTCCGGTCGTGCCCCATACTGTCGCCGCTGGAGACTCATTGTTAAGTATTGCCGCCAAGTATGGCTCCAGCGTGAAAAAGATTCTGGCAGCTAACCCTCATTTGCGAGCCGATGATGAGTTGCCGGTCGGCGAGACCCTTGCCGTGCCGGTGGTTTTCACCGAACCCAAGCCGGTCGCCCCGGCGCAAGGATCGGATGAACCGGTTTATTATACCGTCGTTGAAGGTGATACACCTCTGGCCATTGCCTACGAATACGAGATACCGGTCGAACTGCTGCTGGCGGCCAATGAGATTACCGACCCGACCCGGCTGCAAGTCGGCGATCAACTGCTGATTCCCCCCAGCCAGGGCTTGACCCAGGGTGTGCCAATTATCCTGTACGATTTGGCCCAAGGCGATACATTGCTCGGCCTGGCTGCCAAATTTGGGTCCAGCGTCAAGGATATTTTGGCGGTTAATCCCGAATTGATTCCCTCTTCGTTGGAAGTGGGTCAAACAGTGGCTATTCCGGTCATCTTTGCTCCGCCGCGACCTACCCCCTCGCCCCAGCAGCCCAGAGCGACCCTCGTACCGATGGCCCCGCCGCCCAGCCTGGTGGAAATGGAGCAGCAAATGGTGGCCGGGGTCAATGCCCAGCGGCAAGCCGCCGGACTGCCGCCGTACCAGGTTGACCGGGAGATTGCGGCGATGGCCTTGAGCCATGCCCAGGATATGGTCGTCCGGGGCTACTTTGGACACGTCACCCCTGAAGGAAATACCCTGCAAGATCGTTTTTTTGGAGCGGAGATTGACGCGGCCAATGTCGGTGAGGATATCCAGCGCAACACCCGCCCGGCAAGCGAAACGGTTCAATTTGCGCTGAACTGGTTTATGAACAGCCGCCCCCACCGGGCCAATATTTTGCATGCCCACCACAACCGCATCGGCGTGGGCATCGTCGAAGGGCCGCCGGGTTGGTATACCTATGTGCTGGTCTTTGCGGAGAGATGAAACGTGATGCGTAGTGCGTAGTGCGTAAAATTAACTACCACGCACTACGTACCACGCACCACGAAATAAAACCAATGCCTGTACAAATTATCGCCCTTGACCACATCCAACTCGCCATGCCGCCCGGCGGTGAAGCCGAAGCACGCCGCTTTTATGGGCAAGTGTTGGGCTTGACCGAGATTCCCAAACCGGAGCCGTTGGCTTTGCGGGGCGGCTGCTGGTTTGAAGGGCCGGGTCTTAGCCTGCATCTAGGCGTGGAGCCGGATTTCAGGCGGGCCCGCAAAGCCCACCCGGCCTTCCGCGTGGCCGATTTGAGCGAGGCTCAACGCACTCTTGAAGCCGCCGGAGCGCCCATTACCCCCGACGATACCCTGCCCCACGTCCGCCGTTTTTACACCGCCGACCCCTTTTGCAACCGGATTGAGTTTATCCAGAATGGCGATTTTGTTACCCCACCTCCGGCCCTGGCTGCGACAGCAGCTTGACGATGGGCCGCAGTTCCATCCACCACTGCTCCTTGGGCCGGCGGTGAACGGTGTCGAGCAGGCGCGGCAGGTCTTCCAGGCTAAAAAACTTTACCTGCCCGGCTTGCAAGCCGATGAATGACGCCGCGGGGGTTGTCTCTTCAGCCTGTTCAATCAGATATTCGATACAGCGAGCAGCCAGGCGGGTGGCTTGAATCCGGTCAAAGGGCGAGGGATCGCCGCCCTGCTGCAAGTGGCCCAGGATAGCCTGGCGCACGTCAAACAACTCTTTGCTTTCCTCTTCAAACAGCGAGCACAGGAAGCCGGTGGTATAAAGGGGGTTGGCATACTCATTGCGGATCAGCAAGGCCAGCCGCCGGCCTCGTTCAAACCCCGCCACCAGCCGGGTCAAATCAGCCTGAAGGTCGGCCAGACTGATACCCTCTTCATTCAGATAAACCCGCTCAGCGCCGGTGGCCATGCCGCTCATCAGGGCCAGGTAGCCGCAGTAGCGACCCATCACCTCCACCACAAAACAGCGCTGCGAGGCTACCGCCGACTGCTTGATTTTGTCAATCGCTTCGACAATATTATTCAAGGCTGTGTCTGCACCGATGCTCAACTCCGAGCCGGGCAAATCGTTGTCAATCGAGGCCGGCAGACAGACCATAGGAATATTAAAAGCCGGAAAGTTGGCCCGCCGGTTAAAAAGCTCGTGGGCCGATTGATAGCCGGTCCAACCGCCAATCATCAGCAGTCCGTCAATCTGGTGGGTTTCGATGCTGCGGGCAATGGCGTAAAAGTCGCTCCCCTCCGGCACAAAGCGGTTGGTGCCCAATTCCGCCCCACCGCGCGTGGCCCAGCCGTTGACGCTCATCCAGTCCAACTCTTTTATATCGCCGGCAATCAGCCCCTTGAAGCCATGTTGGATGCCCAGCATCTGGTGGCCGTGATCCAGCCCCAGTCGAACGGCCACCCGAACTGCCGGGTTCATCCCCGGCGCCGGCCCGCCCGAATGGATCACTGCCAGACGAAGCCGTTTGTGGCCGGGCTTAGGCGGATGCGGCGCTGCCCGGATCATGGTGCGTAAGGTGCGAAAAGCATCCTGAAAGCTGCTGCCGCGCAGCTCCATCGCCGTTTCGTAATCATTGGCCGTAATGGCCTCGTTGACCGCCTGGGTTTGGCGCACGGCGTCCATCAACGATGAGTGGACAATGCGATTGCCGCGAATCCCGATCAATTGTGGCTCTGTGTCCGCCTGCATCGTTAACAGGGTGTCCACAGCAGCATAACCCATCATCGTGCTCAGGTTGCGATCAAAGGCGCTGGGCGCGCCGCCGCGCTGGACGTGCCCCAAAATAGTCACGCGGGCATCCTCGCCCAATTTTTCCTCTAAGACCATTTGGACATATTGACTGCTGACAGGCCGGCCCTTCCGGTCTTGCGCTCCTTCAGCCACAATAACAATGCTGTCGCGCCGGCCGCCTATGCTGCGGCCGGCCTTGAGCACTTCGCACATTTTATCTTCCCAGTTATCCACATCGGGCGGGCTTTCGGGGATCAATACCCAATCGGCCCCGCCGGCGATAGCCCCCATCAGGGCCAGGTAACCGCATCTGCGCCCCATCACCTCCACTACAAATGTCCGCTGGTGACTGGCGGCAGTGCTGCTCAGGGCGTCCAGCGCCTCGGTGATGCGGTGCAGCGAGGTGTCAGCGCCGATGGTCATATCCGTGCCAAACATATCGTTGTCAATCGAGCCAACCAGGCCGACAATGGCCAGGCTGGGGTGCTGGTCAGCCACTTTTTGGGTAATTTCGCCCAGCTTGACCATCTCGGCCAGCAGCCCCGGCCACTCTCGCCGAAAGGTATCGGCCCCGGTCAAGCTGCCATCCCCGCCGACCACTACCAGCCCGTCAATTTTGCGTTTGAGCAGATTGCGCGCCGCTTGCCGCCGTCCCTCGCGGGTGCGGAAAGCGGCGCAGCGGGCCGTGCCAATGACGGTGCCGCCTTGCTGCAAAATGCTACCCACCGAGTCCCAATGCATGGGGACAATCTGATTGCCGCCGTCAACCATCCCCTGATACCCTTCGCGGATGGCATAAACTTCTAAACCTCGCGCCAGTGCGGTGCGAACTACGGCTCTTACGGCCGCATTCATACCAGGGGCATCGCCGCCGCTGGTCAACACACCAATAGATTTTTTGGATTGTGCAGCCATTGTGATTGCTCCTTTACCTATGCTGGTAAAAAAAGACCGCCGACCGCGGACTGCCGACCGCCGATAGAGGAGGCTGCGGTCAGCCGTCGGTGGCCTGTCCTGAGCCTGCCGAAGGGATCGACAGTCGTACAGATTTAGCCATAAAAATGTCGGGTTTGCCCCCGCCGTTGGCATCGGGCATCACGCCGACAATGACAAAGCCGAGCTTTTGGTAAAATTCGTAGGGATGGCCGCGTAGATTTTTAATTTGGGCCACATGCTCCCACACATTCGGATAGAGATTGACGCCGGCCAGGGTGGTCATCCCGGTTTCATCATCCGTGCCCAGCCACAGCGTCAACGCGCCCTGTTCCCGCACCTGCGCTTCCAGATCAGCCACCAGCGCCCGCCCGATACCCTGGCCCTGACAATCGGGCCGCACCACCAGCGGATGCAGTTCCCACACATGCCCGTCGTACTGGCGAATACCGCCGACCCAACCGAGCGCCGTCCCGGCTTCATCCATCGCCACCCGGCTGAGACGATCAGCCTGGAAAGATTCTCTTACTTCCTTCAAAGCCGACTCCATATTGGGCCATGCCTCTGGAGCTAACTCTTTAAAAGCCGTCACCAACATCGCCGCCACTTGTGGAATAAGCTCCTCATCCTCAGCCCGCAAATCTCTAATTTCCACCATTACAATCCTCCACCCTCCACTTTCTATCTTCCATCTTCCATCTTCCATCTTCCATCCACTATCTTCTATCTTCTATCCTCTATCCTCTATCCTCTATCTTCCATCCACTATCCTCTGTCCTTGCCGTTCCGCCGCCGCCCGAATGGTTTGAAAATGAATATCCACAATGTCGTCAATCTGTGGCGCGTAGCCGCCAGACATGGTGATGGCCAGCGGCAGACCTGCCGCCTGGCAGTAATCAAACACCAAGCGGTCTCGTTCGGCCAGGCCGGTTTTGGTTAAGGCCAGGCGGCCCAGCCGGTCGCCAACAAAAGGATCAGCCCCGGCCAGATAAATCGCCAGTTCGGCCTGGGCTTGGGCCAGCGCCTGCCTCAACCCTCTCTCCAGCGCAGCCAGATAGGTGGCGTCGTCTGCGCCATCTTCAAGCTCAACATCCAGGTCGCTGCGTTCTTTGTGAAAAGGGAAATTTTTGGCGCCGTGGATGGAGAAAGTGAAGATAGTCGGGTCATTGGCCAGGATCGAGGCGGTGCCGTTGCCCTGATGCACGTCGCAATCAATGATGACGACGCGCTGCGCCCGACCTTCGGCCTGCATCGCACGGGCGGCAATGGCGCTGTCGTTAAAAACGCAAAAACCCTGGCCCGCATCACGGAAAGCGTGGTGCGTGCCTCCGGCCAGATTGGCCGCAAAGCCATCTTCCAGCGCCGCCCGGCAGGCGGCGATGGTGGCTCCGGAGGAACGGCGGGAGCGCTCGACCATCTCCGGCGACCAGGGAAAGCCAATCCGCCGGATTTCCTGGGGAGTCAACATGCCATGCTGCACCCGGTGCAGGTACTCCGCGTCGTGGGCACGAATGATCTCGGCATCGCTGGCGGCGGGAGGGATGCGCATATTTTCCGGGGCAATCAGGCCGGACTCGGCCACACGCTGCCGTAATAAGGCATATTTTTGCATCGGAAAACGATGCTCTGGCGGCAACGGCAGAACAAAGTGGTCGGTGTAAAAGACTCTCAAGGACTATTACCAGGCATGTCATTTCGACCGAAGGGAGAAATCTCTGATGCCTGTGTAGCACTGTAGGGACGCTTCGTGTCGGCCTACGGCCTCGAAATGACATGAGGGCTAAGCAGTTACAATTTATTCCCATTATGCCACAAGACGCGAGGCTACACAAAGTTATTGGCGGGGGTACTGGGAAAGTGTATAATTCTGGACAGCAAGGGGGTTGTTTATCCGGCAAAGAACTCTCCCAATCTGGTTCCCAAACTCACGCGAAGCGTGGGAATCAGATTGGAGGGTTTACTACCGGCGGCAGCCTCTTATTTTTAACGAAGGAGATTTACCAGTATGAAGTTATTCCTCATTCGACACGCCCAATCGTTTAACAACGCCCTGCCGCCGGAGCGCGAGCATTTTGAGCGGGTGAGTGATCCGCCGCTGACGGAACTGGGCCATCGCCAGGCCCACTTGTTGGCCGAACATCTGGCAACCGGCAAAAACCCGGAACTGTCCTCCTGGACCTCGGTTGAGGCGACGGCCAGCCACAGACGGCGCGGTTACAACATCACCAAACTCTATTGCAGCGCCATGCATCGCGCCCTGCAAACCGCTTTGCCGGTGAGCCAGGCTTTGGGGCTAACGCCCGAAATCTGGTTGGATATTCACGAACACGGCGGTATTTATCTGGATGAGGGTGAAAATAGAGAACCGGTGGGCTACCCCGGCAAAACTCGCTCAGAAATTGCCGCCGAGTTTCCCGGCTATGTCATGCCAGAATTTATTACTGAAGAAGGCTGGTGGACCGGCGGCTGTGAGGATTGGCCGGGCTGCCACAGCCGGGCTATCAAAGTGGCCGCCGCCTTGCGCGCCCAGGCGGCCAGCGAGGAACGGATTGCCCTGGTTTCGCACGGGGGGTTTATTGATGCTTTAATTAAAGCGCTGCTTTACCAGTCGCCCAGCCCCCACGTTTTTTACTACAAATTTAATACGGCCATCTCCCGTATTGATTTCCGAGAGGATGGCCGGATTGATTTTCGTTATTGGAACTGGGTAGAACACCTGCCCCAGGAATTGATTACATAACCTCAGTTCGGTTTTTTTCTCGACAAGATTTACAAGCTAAAACTGATCGAAATCTTGTTAATCTTGTAAATCTTGTCCATTTTATTTATAACGTCGAACTCAGGTTACACAAGGCGAAGCACCTCTGTGGCCCGCCTCAGAGCAATAAAGCCATTAACAAATCATCAAGGTATTCGCCGTTTTGATAAATGGCTCGCCGCCGCTGCCCTTCGACTTCAAAGCCAAACTTGCGATAAAGGGCAATGGCAGCCTGATTGCGAGCATAAACGTAAAGCTCAAGCCGGTTCACCACCCCGGTTTGCCTGGCCCAGGTAATTGCCTGGCTGATAAGAGCGCTGCCGACCCCTTGACCGCGCCATGCCTGCGTTACAGACATGCCCAGAACGGCCGCATGGCGGGTCGCTTGGCGCGTCCCGCCTTTGAGGTTTAATGCTCCGACGATTTCCCCATCAACCTCAGCCACCAGAAAAATGGAATTAGCAGCGGCGGCGTAATCGGCCAGAACCTGGCGCTCTTCCTCCAGCGTCAGGTTAAATTCGCCGGGGGCCAGGGGAATATTGATGTCTGGCTCGGCGATGAGCCGCCGGAGGTTGGCCAGGAGTTGCTCGGCGTCGGTGGGCCGGGCTTCGCGGATAAGGGGTAGCTTCATTTAATCAGCCGCAATCAGGTAAACCCCGGAGACCAACAACCCCAGTCCCAGCCAACCCTGCCAACTGTGGCGTTCGCCCAGAAAAAAGATACTCAGGACAAAAATGAAAGCCACACTCAAGCGGTCGAGCGCCGAAATCTTGCTGGCGACGCCTAATTGCAGTGCCGCAAAATAGGCCAGCCAGGAGATAGCCCCCGATAACCCGGCCAGGCCGACAAACACCCAGGCGCGCCCATCCATATTGCTGCCGCCCTGCCACAACGTTTGTAATTGCCCGCTGAACAGCGAAACCATCACCAGGGTCAGCATCATAATGACCGAGCGTAAGGTTGTGGCCAGGGTGGGGTTGACCTTTTCCAGCCCGATGCTGCCAAAGAGGGTCACGCCCGCCGCACTGAGCGCAGCAATCAGGCCCAACCCTACCCAGCCGTAATCTTTCATCAGGTTTTCCATAGCGTTCTCGAAGTAATTGTGAATTGTGAACGGATGGCTCTCAGAGACTCATTAACAATTCACAATTGACAATTCACTATTCACTACTAGCAAGCCAGGCCATCGTCTTGCTCGCCAGCCGGTCGAGAGCCTGGACTGACAGTTCCAGGTGCTCTTCTTTGGTGTCTTCAACTTTGGTGTGCGACAGGCCGCGCAGGCTTTGCACAAAGAGCATGATCGTCGGCACCCCGGCCCGAGCGACTTCGGCGGCGTCGTGCAGCGGGCCGCTGGGCAGCCGGTGTGATGTTCCTGAAACTTCGCGGATGGCTTCGTCGGCAAATTCAATCAATTGCGGATGGAACAGGATTGGCTCGATGTTCCAAATTCGCTCCCATTCCACCGAAATATTTTCCTCTTCGGCAAAGCGCCGGCTGGCTGCCTTAGCCTCATCCAGCATCAAAGCTAACTTGGCCGCGTCCAGATGGCGCTGGTCAAGCAACTGCTCCGCCGTCTCGACGACGGAGGTCACAATCCCCGGCTTGCAAACCACCCCACCGGATGTGCAAACCGCGCCGTCGCCGATGCGTTGGGCAATGGGGCGGATTTCCAGGGCCAGTTTGGCCGCTCCGGCCAGGGCGTCGCGGCGTTTGTCCATGGGGGTTGAACCGGCATGGGCCGCCTGCCCGCGCCAGGTGATGCGGTGACGCTCCACCCCAAACGTGCCCAGCACCACGCCCAAAGGCAAATTGAGACTTTCCAGCACCGGCCCCTGCTCGATGTGCAGTTCCAGATAGGCGGCGGCGTTGGCCAGTTGTTTACCCGCTTCTCTGGCCCGGTCAAGATCAACCCCATGCCGGGCCAGGGCGTCGGGCAGCTTGATGCCGTCGCGGTCAACCAGTTGGCGTAAATCATCCGGGTTCAATGTGCCAGAGGCGGCGCTGGAACCGACCAGACTGCGCCCAAAGCGCGCCCCCTCTTCGTCGGCCCAGTCCACCAGCCGCACCGTGACCGGCGGTGTGCCTTCGCCGGCGATGCGGCGTAACACTTCCAGTCCGGCCAGCACATTCAAACAGCCGTCCAGCCAGCCACCGTTGGGGACCGAGTCAATATGCCCGCCGATGAGCATGGCTTTGTCGGATTTGCCGCGCAGGGTGGCCCATTGGTTGCCGGCCTCGTCTATGGTTATTTCGACCGGCAGTTCGGCCAGCTTGTCGCGCATCCAGGCCCGTGCTGTGGCCCAGGTATCAGTCCAGCAGACCCGCTGCGCGCCATTTTCGTCGCCGGTTAAAGCGCGCAGCTCTTTTAATTCACTAACGGTTCGTTTGGGTTGAAGAGTCATGGTTTATACCTCCCAAAGGTTGGTTATAAAGACCCTAAAGGTCTTTATAACCTTTAGGGTCTGGAGTTGTGGAGAAAAAATTTGTGGGGCATCAACTATAGCAGATTAGAGGCAATGTGGCAAGCATTTCGGATTTGGAAAAGCTGGTTTCGGACTTGCTTCTGCAAAACAAAGTGATGAGATTGCTTGACACCAACTGATTGGCTGTCGCTACAGTAAACTGCCCAAATTGGATTATACTTTCTTGGATGTCTTGTTCAAAAACATCAGAATAGAGCTTTAAGTGAGTAATCTCATCCGCGTTTTTATCATCTCAGAAACGCCATTAATTGATGGTAATCTGAGCCATTTCCTCGAAACCGAGCCGGAAATAGAAGTGGTCGGCGAGGAAATGAGCGTACTCGCGGCATTTCCCAGGATCAAAGCGTCGAAGCCGCATGTAATTTTCTGGGCTGACAGCAAGCTGCGAGACAATCAACGGCAGATTCTATGGCTTTTAACCGTCATTTCCGGTCTTAAGATCATCCACCTGGATTTACAAACCCATACCACCAAACTGTATCGCTCGGACCACATCAAAATCAGAAATGTTCAAGATTTGCTCCGGCTGATTAAAGGGGATTGGGCTGAACAAAGCCAGCCGGATGTTGAACTGGACTAGCCATATGTTAAGTCAAGCAGGACAAAGAGGGAAGCTCTATGCCACACGTTATTATTGTCGAAGAAGAACCGATGCTGCGGAATCTGTTTGTAAAGTTTACGGAAGCACTTTGCCCACCGGCCACCCTTATTTCCGGCACAAAAAATGACCAGCATGCGCTCCAGGTGTTTGAGGAAATGGCGGCGGACTTGATTATAACCGATTTTGAAACTCCCTCGCTGGCCGGCCCTAAACTCATTCACTCGCTGCGCTCAAAAGGGGTCAATATCCCCATTGTGGTTGCCTCTGACTTGCCCGAAGCCGTAGCCCCTGCTTACGATGCCGGGGCGACTCTGTTTGTCGAGAAAACCCAGTTGATAAAGTTTCTACCTATCATAATTTCTCGTTATTTACCGCCCAATTCACATCATCCCCCCACATGAACGCCGGGCCGCCGTTCTGGGTCAGGCTCAGCCTGGCGCAGAATTTCGCGGGTCACGGGGGCAATATCGCCTTCGCCAAATAAGATAAAGCGCAGCAAATAGCGTAACGGGTTGCCCTCGGTCCAGGCAAAGTAAATGTGGGGCAGCCGGCCTGTCTGCTGGCGCAGGTAGAGCAGAAAAGCCGCAATCGCGTTGGGGATGGCCGGAAACTCGGCCCGCAGCACCCGATAGCCTTCAATTTCAACCCCTTTCACTTCCAGAACATCAGTAAATTCCGATGGATCGCACACGGTAACTTCCAGGAACAAGATCGGCTTGCCCGGCGGCAGGTGTGTATCCTCGCGCATCTCTTTTTCCTTCAAAAAATATTCACGGGCATCACCACTGTCCAACTGATTAGCCACCAGTCGGATTTCACCCTGCTCGGCCGCTTCGGCGATAAAGCGTTGAGCGGTCGGGTCAAGTTCAACTCGTTCCAGGCGCAGTTCGGTGGAGCGCCAGATGCGGGAGAAGAACGAGGTGATGATAATGGTCCCGATAAAAAAGCCGGCAATCTGAATACCTTCGGGCCGTTCGATAATATTGACGACGGTGGTGTAGATAAAAACCAGGGTAATCAGGCTGAATATCAGGATCACTCTTTTTTCGCCTTGCCGCCAGACCGAAAGCGTCACCGCGACTGCTGCCGAACTCATCAAGACCAGCACCCCGGTGGCATACGCCCCGCCCTGCGCATCCACATCGGCCTCAAAGATGATGGTGACGGCAAAGGCAATGGCTGTAAAAACCAGGACCAGGGGCCGGATGGCCCGCGCCCAATCCGGGGCCATGCCGTAGCGCGGCAGATAGCGCGGCACAATGTTGAGCAGTCCGGCCATAGCCGAAGCGCCCGCAAACCACAAGATCAGCAAGGTACTGACATCATAAATGGTTCCAAACACATCCCCTAAATAAGTATGGGCCAGGTAAGCCAGAGCGCGGCCATTGGCCTCGCCGCCGTCCAGAAATTCCGCCGGGGGGATAAGCACAGTGGTGGTAAAACTGCTGGTTACTAAAAAGACGCTCATAATCAGCGCGGCGGCGGTAAGTAGCTTGCGAGTATTGCGAATCCGGCCCACCGGCTGCGCTTGCGTATCGGCAGTATCGCCTTGCACCAGCGGCATCACTGCCACTCCTGTTTCAAACCCCGACAGGCCCAGGGCCAGCTTGGGAAACAGCAGCAAAGCAATGCCAACCATCGCCAAAGGGCTGCCGTGGCTGCGAAACAGCGCGCTCTGCCAATCGGTGATGGCCCTGGGATGGGTGATCACTTCATACAAGCCCACAGTGACCACTACCACATTTAGGAGCAAATAAATAGCAACCAGTACCACCGCCACACCCACCGCCTCTTTGAAGCCCTTGAGAAAAACAGCGGCCAGCAGACCGATCAGAATCAGGGTAATAAGCACCGCCTGGTCATGTAAGGCGGGTGGGCTGAAGGGATTTTCGATAATGTGGGCCGTAGCGTCCGCCGCCGAGAGGGTAATGGTGATGATAAAATCGGTGGCGACAAAGCCCAGCAGCACCAGCACAAACAGCTTGCCCTGCCACCACGACAGCAGCCGCTCCAGCATGGCAATCGAGCCTTCGCCGTGCGGACTTTCGGCAGCCACCCGGCGATAAATGGGCAACGCCCCAAAGAGGGTCAGCAGAACCAGCACCAGCGTAGCAATGGGTGAAAGCACTCCGGCGGCCAGAGCCGCAATGCCGGGCTGATAGCCCAGCGTCGAGAAGTAATCCACCCCGGTCAGACACATCACCTGCCACCAGGAATGGGTATGATGGCTACCCTCCTTCTCGTAAGGTCCTTCGAGTTTGGTTTCCTGGCCTTGCAGCAGCCAGCGCCGAAAGCTGTTTTGAGATTGATTAGAGTTGCCAGCCGGCGATGTCATTGTCGGTCTCCTTCGTAAATAGGAGCGCAAACCTTGGTTTGCTGTCAGCAAGGCAAGCCTTGCACTCCATTTTCATTATTGGTGGTGTGCCCTCAGGTTCATGAACACTCCTCTGAAAATACGACCGCCGACGGCTGATATAATACCCTGGTACCGCCGGCCATCGAAAGAATTTTTATTGTCAGTGTCGTCCTATTGGAACTGTCCGACTCCTTCGGAAGTGGCTGTCACGTCACTGCGAGCCGCAGGCGAAGCAGTCCCCTACCCCAGAGAGGGGTACTGCGCGGCTTCGAGGCTGCACCTCTCGTAATGACATGATTATTAGACATTATACCGATTAGACTTATGTCACCCGGAAAGAGCAGGATTATCTGAATGATAGGATCAAAATCCTTTAATTCTGGAAATCCTGCTCTACACGATGGGTAAAAAACGCTCCCCAATTAAATCGATATAATGTCTATTATAACCAAACTTGACCCGTCTGAACCATCTCTGCGGAAAATGCATCCTTTTTTGTACCCGTTGGGGTTAAAATAGTTTTGGAAGCTGGTGGCAGATATTTTATAGCTTCTCCGAAAATCCGCTATTTTTTTACCGGAAAGCTGTTTGGGCAGCACTTCACAATTTGCTCATTGTATACTATAATCCGCTCGTTAGCCCAAACTTAAAATAGAAGAGGTGCAGCTATGAAATTGGATGCAAAAAAGAAACAGGTCTTAGCCTTGGGCGCGCTCATCGGCGCGATTTTGGGGGCCGGCGCCGCCTATTTGTTGGTCACAGCCCCCGCTCATGTGGCCGATGATGAAGAAATCAAACCCATCACCGCCACCGAACTTATCAGCCTGACCAGCCTGGCCGCCTCTCTCATCCGCCGGTTGGATGATTTTCGGCGCAGAACGTAACAGGTAGCAAAGTAGCAGGGTAGCAGTTTTGCGACCTTGCTACCCTGCTACTTTGTTACCTCGTTTCACCCTTATTTAAAATCTATCAACTTACCTGGAGAAGACCATGGCCAAAGATAAAGATAAAAAGAAAAAAGAGCACACCCTCGACCTCGATGCGCCTGCTGCCAAAGCTGACCGGCCTAAGGTGAAAAAAGTGGTGCTGGCCTACTCCGGCGGCCTGGATACCAGTGTGATTGTGCCCTGGCTGCGTAACAATTACGGCTGCGAGGTAATTTGCATGTGCGCCAACCTGGGACAAGAAGAGGAATTGGACGGCCTCGAAGCCAAAGCCATGGCCTCCGGGGCCAGCAAATGTTACATCGAAGATTTACGCGAGGAATTTATTACTCAGTACATCTTCCCGACAATCCGGGCCGGGGCAATTTACGAGCGCAAATATCTGCTTGGTACCAGCTTTGCTCGCCCCTTAATTGCCCGGCGGCAGGTCGAAATTGCCGAGCTGGAAGGGGCCGACGCCGTTGCGCACGGGGCCACCGGCAAAGGCAACGACCAGGTGCGTTTTGAGCTAACCTACCAGGCTCTCAACCCCCGCCTGCGGGTGATCGCTCCATGGCGCGAATGGGACATCCGTTCCCGCGAAGACGCCCTCGACTACGCCGCCGAATTTAACGTGCCGGTCTCGGCTACGGTCAAATCCATCTACAGCCGCGACCGCAACATCTGGCATCTCAGCCACGAAGGCGGCATTCTGGAAGACCCCTGGATCGAACCAGAGCGGGCCATGTACCAGATGACGGTAGACCCCCAGGATGCGCCCGATAAGCCGGAGTATGTCGAAATTGATTTTCAAGAAGGCATCCCCAAGCGGCTCAACGGCCAGGCTAAAGGACCCATCGGCCTCCTGACCAGCCTCAATGAAATCGGCGGGCGGCACGGCGTGGGCCGGGTGGATTTAGTCGAAAACCGGCTGGTCGGCATGAAGAGCCACGGCGTATACGAGACGCCCGGCGGCTCGATTTTGGTCGAAGCGCACCAGGCACTGGAACAGCTTTGTCTGGACAAGCAAACACTACATTACAAAGAGTTGATTGCCCACAAATACGCCGAGCTGGTTTACGACGGCCAGTGGTACACCCCCCTGCGCGAGGCGCTGGATGCCTTTGTCGCCGTTACGCAGCGCCACATGACCGGCACGGTCCGGCTGAAATTATACAAAGGCCACATTATGCTGGTCGGGCGCAAATCCCCCTACAGCCTTTACCGCGAAGATTACGCCACCTTTGGCGAAGAGGATGTGTACAATCAGCAGGACGCCGAGGGCTTTATCAAGCTCTTTGGCCTGCCTATGAAAGTGCAAGCTATGCTCGACATCGAAGGCGTCCGCCGCGGGCGGCACGAAGAGCCGGATTACAGTAAGTTCAAACGTGATTAGGTAGACAGTTAGGGGAGCAGGGGAGCAGAGGGGCAGGGGAGAATTTATCCCCCCTGCCCCCCGCTCCTCCGCTCCCCCGCTCATTAATTCAGGAGCAACTTTCAATGACTCAACTCTGGGGTGGGCGCTTTAGCGAAGGTATGACCCCGTTGATGCACCAATTCAACGACAGTATCTATTTTGACATGCGGCTGTGGGAAGCCGATTTGGACGGGAGTATGGCTTATGCCAGGGCGCTGGCCCGCGCCGGGGTCATCACCGAAGAAGAAGCCGACATTTTGCAGGATGGCCTGGACGAAATCCGGGCCGAGTTTGCCCAGAACCGCTTTGAACTCAAAGACAGCGACGAGGATATCCACACCGCCGTCGAGCGCCGCCTGGGTGAGTTGGTCGGCGAGGTAGCCGGTAAGCTGCACACCGGCCGCTCTCGCAACGACCAGGCCGCCACCGATACCCGCCTCTGGCTCAAGCGGCAGATAGCGCAACTGCGGGCCGAGGTGGTCAATTTGCAGCAGGCTATCCTGGCCAAAGCCGATGAGTATTTCAACGTCATCATGCCCGGCTACACTCACTTGCAGCAGGCCCAGCCGGTCCGTTTTTCTCATTGGCTGCTCAGCTACGGCTGGATGCTCCAACGTGACAAGGAGCGGCTGGACGACTTAACTAAACGGGTGGATGTCATGCCGCTGGGCAGTGGCGCTTTAGCGGGCAATCCCCTGGGCATTGACCGTTCCTTTCTGGCCGAGGCGTTGGGTTTTGCCGCAATTTCGGCCAACAGCATGGATGCTGTCGGCGACCGCGATTACCTGGTGGAATTTCTCAGTTGGGCGGCCATCACCCAGATGCACCTCAGCCGTCTGGCCGAGGATTTAATCATCTACAGCAGCCGCGAATTTGGCTTTGTGACCATCGCCGATGCCTATTCGACCGGCTCCAGCCTGATGCCCCAAAAGAAAAACGCCGACTCGCTGGAGTTGATTCGGGGCAAAACGGGACGGGTGGTCGGCCACCTGACTGGCCTGCTGACCACGCTCAAGGGCCTGCCTTCCACCTACGACAAAGATATGCAGGAAGACAAAGAACCGCTTTTCGACACGATAGACACGCTACTGATGTCCCTGCCCATCGCCGCCGGGGTGGTCAGCACCCTGACCGTAGATGCTTCCCGCATTTACGACTCGATGGACAGCGCCATGCTGGCCACCGAACTGGCCGATTACTTGGTCAGCAAAGGCCTGCCCTTCCGCCAGGCTCACCACCTGGTTGGCGAAATCGTCCGCAAAGCCATTGAGCTGGACCAGCCCCTTTTCTCCTTCCCCCTGGCCGCCTACCAGCAGTTCAGCCCCCTCTTTGAGCGTGACGTTCATGCTTGGCTCACCTTCAACCGCGCCGCCGACCGCCGCGCCAGCCCAGGGGGAACGGGGGAAACTGTGGTGCGAGAGCAGTGGGAGGCGCTGAAAGAGAAGGCGGAAGGATGATGGATGAATGCGGAAAAATTTCATCCTTCATCCTTTATTGTGAATGACCAGAAAGGGTGGATGATGATGCTAAAATGGCTCTCTCGACGCCCAATCCAAAGGGCGCAAGTTAGGTATTTTCGAGGAGTCTAAAAGGGGGCAAAAAAGAGGAACGGGAGCCGCGCAAACGGACGGCGGGTGAGGCATACTCGGTGACGGTCTTGGGGCGGCCCGTGCCGGTGGTCGAGACAGAAGAAGGGGAGCAATCTCCTTATCGGGTGGGGATTGCTTCGGCCTACGGCCTCGCAATGACATGCCCAGGCTACACCGCGCAGCGTTCTACGGCAGCCAGAACCTCCTTCAGCACCGGTTTGCGGCTGAAGGTTAACACCTCACCGGCCGACATCGCCTCAAAGGTGCCCTCGGCCACGTTGGCGCTTTCATAAACCAGCAGAATTAGATCGGATCGCTGGGCCTGCCGCACTTTGGCCAGCTTGCGGCGCAGGTAATCGGGCTGCCAAAAGCCGACGATTTCCAGCAGCGCCCGCCGGCCATCCTTACGATGGGTGAAGGAAAAGTCGGGGATCATGACCGTATCATCCACCAGAATCAGTTCATCCTCGCGGGCGAGTTCCCATTTCCGCTCTGCGCCGCCGTATTTTTCCTCAAACTCCGCAGCAAAGTCGGCCTCAAGCCGGCTGTCGAACAAGCCGGAGGCTTTAAAGTGAGTCCGCAGGTCGGTCTGGTCGTTTAAGGTGTAGCGGTGCGGCTGGCGGCTGGCGACGCCCGGCAGTTGGATGTCGGCCTCCATCTGCCAGTTCTGGCACAGGAGTAGAGCGGGCATGAACTTGGCAAACTGCAAGCCGTAGCGAATGGTGGATTTAACAAATGGGGAAATCGGGCCGTAGAGGGTGATGTGGTAACTCTTGTAGGACAAGCTGTCAGCTTGTCCAGGGGACAAACTAACACGCTTCGCGTGTTCTACCAGGGGCCGGATGGAGTACATCAGCTTAAACAGCTTGATATACTTAAAGATGTCCTTGTAGCCATCCCCCACCATAATTCGCATTTCTCGCGCCCAGTAGAGCAAGCCCCGCGCCAGTTCTAAATTGTAGCGGGCAATTAAATCGCCGGGGGCGATAGCTTCGCCGGGGTCAAGCAGAATTTGCTCTTCGGCCAGGTCGGCGAAGAGGGCGGTTTCGAGCTGTTCGATGGTTAGATGATAGGCAGCGGCGGTTTCGGCCAGGACCTGGGTGCGGGTGGTCTGGCTGAACAGGTCGGACTTGAAAGTGGTTGGCCCCCGTTGAAAAAGGACAGCTCGCAGTTCAACCGGGTTGAGCGGCGGTTCGCTGCCAAAGGTGCAGCGGGCTTCCAGTACGGCGGCCAGCCCGCGAATGACCGGGTAATCCAGGCTGTCACCTTCGTAATCGCGCATGGCTTCGGCCAGCGCGCCCCGGCTGCGCCCCACATGCCGGCGGAACAACGCCATCAATTCACTGGCAATGGTCAGGTAGTGATAATCCGCCGGAATGGATTTCGTCCAGACTTGTCCCTCGCGTATTTCCAGCCGGGGCCGGATGAGTTCGGCTTTGAGCATCAGCCCTCCTTGCGCTTAACTTTGCCTCAAGAAGGACCGGTTGTCCAATCGGTGCAGGAAAATTCTTAACGTTTTGTAACGTCTCTTCGCCAACGTAGGAAATCAATCAAAGTCGTAAGTTCATTCGTTAGCGGGTGATCTCAACCACCACCCCGACTTCAGCCCACTCATACAATAGGGCGGCATTATCGCTCCTCACCAGGATGCAGCCATAGGTAACCGGATGGCCCAAGTCGTCGGTCCAGAGCAGGGTGGAACCGTTACGGGTGGAGAAACCATGGCCCGGCTGGTCTCAAAGTGATGGCCGGCCGGCTGGGCCGGGACTTCGAATTGAGGGGCTAACTGGCGCAGCTTAGCCTCAGCCCGGATTGGGTCGAAACGCCAGACTGGGGCCACCGGGTAGGCCGGGTTTGGTACGGTGGAGGCAGTAGTAGATGTCTTGCGATAGATCCCGTTACTTTAACCTTCTTCATTAGCCCACATCATTTCTAGCAGTTCTCGGATGCGCGGAGCGTGGGGTCGCAGTTTGGTTATAAGCGTGCGGTTTTGGTAGCCCTTGATGATAAGTAAATCCTCTGGGGTCAGCTTTATCTTTTCTTTTAAGTGGTTAAGGCGGTAGAATTGCTTCATATAAATAACCTATCTCCCGCTCTTCGGTCTGGCTCAGCGCCGGCCGGAGCACCACAAACTGATCGCCGTTGATACTCTTAAAGAAGCACCAGGGTTCCCGGCCGTGCAGTTCGATTTAGTGGGCCGAAGGTCGTAATCGAAGCTGCGTCCTGAGAACTTCCTGAGTTTGTCGAAGGGGTACGTTTTCGGAGTAAGTTGATGCAATGTCAACAGAACCTAATTCCTAATTCAGGTTAGGACCGCTCTAACCTTTTGCAGCAGACTGTAGACAGTAAAGGGTTTCTGCAAAAAAGCCACGTCCTGATCCAGCACGTGGTGATGGGCAATGATGTCGTCGGTGTAGCCCGACATATACAGCACCTTCAACCCAGCTCGGTTTGCGGTTACCTTTTGATATAAATCCCGGCCATTCATGTGGGGCATAATCACATCGGTCAGCAACAGGTGGATTGGCCCCGTATGGGCCAGGGCCAGAGCCAGAGCCTGTTCGGGCTGTCCCGCTTCCAGCACCCTATAACCATGCTCCAGCAGGGTATCCCTGACCAATTGGCGCACGCCGGGTTCATCCTCAACCAGCAGGATGGTTTCGGTCCCCGCCAGCGAACCCCCTTCTGCCGGCTCCACTTTAGCCGTAGAGAGGGGCGCCGTGGTCAGCGGTAAATAAATCTTAAAGGTGGTGCCCCGGCCCGGTTCGCTGTAAACCCAGATATGGCCGCCGTGCTGTTTAACAATACCAAACACCGTCGCCAGGCCAAGGCCGGTTCCTCGGCCCTGGCTTTTGGTGGTAAAGAAAGGTTCAAAGATATGCTGCTGGGTGGCCGCATCCATGCCCTGGCCGGTATCGCTGATCGCCAACATGACGTGCGGCCCCGGCTTGACCCCGGCGTGGTGGGCGGTATAAGTTTTACCCAGCGTTACCGGAGCGGTTTCGACCAGCAGCCGGCCGCCATCGGGCATAGCGTCGCGGGCATTGACGACGAGGTTGAGCAGCACTTGTTCAAGCTGAACCCTATCGGCCCGGATAGTGGGCAGGCCAGAAGTCAGGTGGGTCTCCAGGATAATATCTTCGCCGATGAGCCGGGTCAACAGGTGTTGAAAGTTGGAGATCACCTCGTTGAGATCAAGCGTGGTAATCTCCAGCATCTGCTGCCGGCTAAAGGCCAGGATCTGCCGGGTTAGTTGGGCCGCCCGCTCGCCCGCGTTTTTAATCCGCTCCAGGTCCCGGCGCAGGTCGCTGCCGGGGTCTAATTTGGCTATGCCTAGCTCGGTATAACCCACAATCGGCACCAGCAGGTTGTTAAAATCATGGGCAATGCCTCCGGCCAGGCGCCCAATGGATTCCATCTTTTGGGTCTGATAAATCTGGGTCAGAAGCTGCTGGTTTTCCGCCTCAAGCTGCTTGCGGGCAGTGACATCCTGCTTAATAGCAATGAAGTGGGTAATCTGGCCCGCCTCGTCGAGCAGGGGGGTGATTGTTTGTTCCTCGCTGTAGAGGCTGCCATCTTTGCGGCGGTTGACCATTTCGCCCTGCCAGGGCTGCCCGGCCATAATCGTCTGCCACAAGTTGGCGTAAACCGCTGGATCCTGCTGGCCAGATTTAACCAGGTCGCGCGGGTTACAGCCTCTGGCTTCGGCCAGTTCATAGCCCGTCAGCCGGGTAAAAGCCGGGTTAACCCATTGAATAATTCCGGCCCGATCGGTAATGACAATGGCGTTGACTGCCGCGGCCAGAGCCGCACTTTGCAGCCGTAATTGGGCTTCGGCCCGGCGATGTTCTTCGGTCTGTTCGGCCAGTTCCAGGGCCAGCGAGATGTCCTCGGCCAGATCGTCCAGCAAAGCTACTTCCCTGACGTCAAAGAAACCCGCTTCCCTGGCGTAAAGGGTGAACGTGCCGCGGGATGTCCCCCTGACCTTGAGCGGGAAAGCAGCTACCGCCCCATAGCCCAGGCGCAAAGCGTCCTTCCGCCAGGGAGCCATACGCGAGTCTTGGGCGGTATCGTTGACGACCACATGCTTTCCACTCAGGAAGGCGCTGCCGACCGGGCCGGCCCGCCGCGCTTTGTCGTCCAGGTCTACATTGATCTTTTCCAGGTAATCGCCGGCCTCCCCGGCCTGGGCCGCCATCTCGATCCGTTGGCTGGCTTCGTTAACCAGGCCAATCCAGGCCAGCCGGAAGCTGCCTTCCTCCACGGCAATGCGGCAGGCGGCCTCGAACAGCGCTTGCGGCTGGCGCAGACGGACAATGGCCTGGTTGATGCCGCTGAGCACGGCATAGGTGCGGTTGAGCCGCTGTAACGCCGCTTCGGTCTGGCGCTGTTGGGTAATATCATGGGTCATCACCAGGGCCGCCGGCCGTCCATTATAGGTGACAGTATGGGACGTGATGTCAACGTCAATCACGGACCCGTCTTTAAGGCGATGCCGCCACTGCCCGGAATGTTGCAGCGCAGGGCGCAGTTGGGCCACATTGGCCAGTAGGCGGGGTACATCTTCAACCGGGCGGATAGCCTTGATGGTCATACTCAAAAACTCTTCCCGGCTGTATCCATACCTGGCTAATGCTGCCGCATTGACATCCACAAAGGCCAGCGTTTCCAGGTCATAAACCCACATAGGCAGCGGGTGGTGAAATAGGATCTGAAAGGTGGGTTCACCTGCCGGTAAAGGGGGGTCTATGTTTGCCACACTTGGCTCCTCTCCGTTATTAAGCTTATTCAATCTCCCTGAGTTACCGGTCCCAGGCGCACCTTCGCGCCGCCGGCAAAGTTATTATGGTAGACATTATACCATAAAATTGAGGGTGTTTAGAGTTCTCTTTCCTGCCGGAGGAGGGGTTAGGCTGAGGGCCGCTCCCGTTTCGAAGTAAAGCTTTCGCTGCTGGGGTCGGCTTCGGTGGGGGTGGGGTGGCCGACCAGTCGGCACAGGTCAATAAAGTGCTCCTGCGCCGCCGGGCGTTCCGTGAGGTTGGTATTGCGCCATCCAGGGTGATTTACCCCCGGCGGTGGCCGCCTAAATTTAGGCGGCTGGTATTATTGGAGTTTGCAACAGAATCGCCTCAGCCCCGCGCTTCTTTTACCCCTTCTTTTCACCCCTTTGTGGTAGAATCTTACACTTTTATCACCCAGGTGAGTAATTTTTAAACCTCAAAAGATAACTCAAACAGGTATAGACAAGAGCTAAATTAAACACTATGATTATGATAGGGAAACGGGGTGCAACAGGATTCCATTACAACCAGGACAGGGGGAATGATGAAAGATAAAATCTTGGTCGTTGATGCTGATCCTTTTATACTGTCTATTATCAAGACAACTCTGGAATCGGCTGGGTATAAGGTTTACACTGCTCTTGACGGTGAGATCGCTCTGGAGCAGTTCCATTACCGCCGGCCCGATTTGCTGATTGTAGATATCATGTTGCCCCACCTGAGCGGTTGGGAAGTTTGCCGCCGCATCCGTAAGCAGTCAAATATGCCCATCCTCATTCATACCCCGGTTGACTCCCCGGAGTACCGGCTGCATGCGTCCAAATTGGGTGTGGATCAATATTTGGTTAAGCCGGTGCTGCCTAAAGTTCTCAAAAACCAGGTTGAGTTGACCTTAAAGCCACAGCCCACCCCCTTACCCCGGCCGGTGCGCCCTTTGCCTCTGGCCGAGCTGATAGCCGAATACGCCTAAACATAAATCGCACCCTTTTTACATAAGCTCATCCCACCGGTGCCGAGTACTGGCTCTGGCTACTTTGGCCGGGAGGATAGGGCTATAGAGTGGAGCTATCCTAAATGCGCTTGAAAAATCGCCCAGTTAGGTGTAGTGAAAAGAGGCAAAGTTGGATAGAATGTAGCTGTCTTGACAGTAAAAGATAAAGAAACCTTGACAGGTAATAAAGTCAGGTTATGGCAGCTATTAAAGTTTTTATTATCTCAGACAGTTTAGCTTTTAGCGAGGGTCTCAAGAGTCTGCTCCATGAAAAGACAGAAGTAAAGGTAATTGGTCAGGACAACGATGTGGTCCAGGCCCTGGCCAGGATCAAGAAGCAAAACCCCCAGGTTATCATCTGGGCCAGTACAGGCTTAAAGTGGACCTCAGCCGGCAAAGAAAGAACGTTGTTAAAGGCAGTTCCCACTCTGCGTATGATCTGCCTAAACTTGCAGAACAACGAAATCACCATTTACCGCTCGGCCTGGAAGGGCATACGGGTGGCGCACGAGACTCAGGACTTAACCCTGGCTATTAAGGAGAGCTTACTACCCAAGCCCGTTTTGGCGGTCCGGCAATTTATGGATATCTTTATCTCTCCCCCCTCTCCCCCGTCCCTGCTCAATCAGTCTTAAATAGGGTTGGTCAGCATTTACCAATCCTGACCGAGTGGGTGATATGTCAATTGTTTAGCTAAAGTCCCATATAATCAATCGCACCTTGAGTAGTCCTGAGCAAAGCGAAGGGTGCGATTTGGAAAATTTCGAACTCAGGTTAAAGATGAAACCGCAGCCGGATCCAATCCGGCTGCGGTGTTTTTAATTAATGGTTATGGACTGGAGGGTACTGTTGATCAAGCCCTGGTCGTCGGTGAGGGTCAGGGTGGTGGTGTAGACCCCCGGCTGACTGTAGCTGTGGGTTGCGGTGATGAGCAGGCCGCTCTGGATTACCCCGTCGCCAAAGTTCCAGGTGTAGTCCACAATCTGGCCGTCCGGGTCGTTGGAGCCGCTGGCGTCGAAGCTGAGCGTCTCTCCAACCAGCCCGGTGGCCGGGGCAACCAAGCTGACGTTGGGCGGCAGTTGCACCTGCACCGGCTCGTCAATCAGCACGGTTTGGGTCGCCTGGGCGGTCAGTCCGTCATCGTCCGTTACCGTTAAAACTATCTGGTAGGTTCCCGGTGTGTTATACGTATGCTCCACCCACCGGCCCTCACCGCTGGTCCCATCGCCAAAGTCCCAGGCGTGGCTGACAATCCGGCCATCTTCGTCGCTGGAGTCGCGGCCATCGAACCTGATAACTTCCCCTACCAGGCCTGTAGCCGGCGCTTCGATCACCGCCAGCGGTGGTTGCTGGTTGTCGGCCTGTACCTGTACTGTCACAGTCGAGCGACCGGTCAGCCCACCATTGTCGGTCACGGTCAGGCTGACTTCGTAGGTTCCGGCCTGGCCGTAACTGTGGCTCACATTCACCCCGCTGGCCGTAGCTCCATCGCCAAAGTTCCAGTCATAGGCGGTCAGGCTGCCGTCTGTATCACGCGAGGCTGCGCCGCTAAAGTCCAACGTCTGGCCCACCAGTCCGCCCGTCGGGCCGCTGATAACGGCGACGGGGGCCTGGTTAGCCGCACTGATCTGCACTACCGCCGTAGCCGCAGCCTGCGCCCCATCTTTATCGGTCACAACCAGCCGGGCGGTGTAGCTGCCGGCTCCGGCGTAACTGTGGCTCACGGTCGGGCCGTTGGCCGTTGCGCCGTCGCCAAACTCCCAACGATAGCTCAGACCGGATTGGTCTACCGGGCTGGGGTCGGTGGCCGTGCCGCTAAAAGTAATCGGGTTGCCGACCTGGCCGCTGTAAGGCCCGCCCGCTACCACGTGCGGAACCAGGCTCAGGACCGTTACCCGGCTGGTGGCAATCTGGCTGGCGCCCCGGTTATCAGTCACTCGCAGGGCGATGGTGAAGTTGGCCGGGCCGTCGTTGTATCGGGGGGCCGGGTTCTTGTCGGTGCTGTCGGTGTTGAAGCTGTGGCCGTCAAAGTTAAAATCCCATTCGTACTTGACAATCTTCCCGTCCGGATCTTTCGATTTGCCGGCATCCAAGTTCACCCGGCTGCCTTCGTCTACCACATAGGGACCGCCGGCATGGGCTTGCGGTTTCTGGTTATTCTGCTCGCTCAGCCGCTGCCAGTGCAAGTCAATCTGTGCCCCGCCGCTGCGCTCGTAATACTCAATCCGCACATGGTGCGTCCCTTCAGACAGCCTGGCCTCGGCGGTGTAGGTGGTCGGTGAGCTATCGCGCCACTGGTCCAGGATAAGCTGGTTATCCACCCAAACCCGCACTCCGTCGTCTACCAGCAGCCAGAAGCGATACTGACCAGACGGGAAGCTAAGGCTGCGAGTCCAGCGGGCCGAGAAGTTATCGGCCGGCAGACCCCCCGCCGGTGTGCCCGCGCCCCAATTAAAGTTGACCGCAACATCATTACGGACCAGGGCCGGGCTGCCGCTCAGGTTCGGGTTGCTGTAATACTCGCCGCGCCAATCGGTGATGACTACCGGCGTGGGCGTAGGCGGCGCCGCTGTTGCCGTTGGGGTGGCCGTAGCCGGGGCTGGGGTAGGCACAGGCGGGGCCTGTACGGTCGGCACATTATCGGCGTTCTGGGCTGTGACATACGGGGCCGAGAGCCAGCCGCGCTCGCCGGCTACGCCGGAAAACCTGATCTGCCACCAGCCGCCGTCGGCGCTGCGTCCGGTAATTTCGGCGGTTTGACCGGCTTTCAGCAGCCCCAGAACCGGATAGTTTGTACCGGGGCCACCGCGCACATTCAGGTCAGCCACCACAAAGGCCAGGGGCGCACCCGGCTGTGGGGTGGCGCTGGGTGTGGGCGAAGTCGTCGCAGTCGGGTTGACTGCTGCTGTCGGGGTGGCGCTGGGTAAACTCCCCACCTCGCCCGATAGGGTCAGCGTCGTCTGGGCCGACAGGCCGCTGTCGTCGCTGCGAGCCAGAACCGTGGCCGTACCGGAGCTGCGCCACAGCCCATCCGCCGGGATAATCAAGGGGGCGGTAAAGCGGCCTGTGGCGTCAACGATGGCGCTGGCCAGGGCGTAGTCGGGGGTGTTGCCGCTGGCCGCTGCCAGGTACAGCAACACCATGCTGCCGGGCTGCCAGCCTTCGCCACGCACCGTCACCGAACTGCCGGCTGAGCCGGTGGCCGGGTCTAAGACCAGGCTTGGCCCGGAACCACCGGGGGTGGGTTGTAGCGCCTGGCTGGGGCTGGCAAAAAAGAGGATGCCCAGGCCCAGCAGGGTCACCAGCACGATGGTCCAAATCAGCCCAAAGAGGCCAATAATCAATTTGGTAGTCCAGGAACTTTGTTGAAATTGGTTAAATAAATCGTTGATCCTCATCTTAGTCTCCTTCGAGCATCTGCCGTAATCTGCTAAATCTATACAGGGAAGACGCCCGGTTTCAAGCTTAGAAACTGGGTAGCTGTACAGTGCAATGGTTGTAATAGTTGGTCCCTTATTAGACGCAGTGACCTGCGTTTTTGTTCCCTCGGTTTTACAAATTTATAAAAAGTCACACCCTCATGTTATTTCGAGGTTGAAAGCCGAGAAATCTTTGAGACCGTTGTCTGCAAATCACGGCTTAGAACGCTTCGCATCTCGCTCCTAACGTCGCTCGAAACCTGTCCTGAGCAAAGTCGAAGGATGATATGGCTGAGTAGTTACGAAGCAATTACGATTATAGAAGATTTTGGGCGACGATGCCGGTTAGCGAGGCAATTGATTTCTGGCGATTAGAGCGATGGCGAACCGTCGCCAAACCGTCGCATGGAGAGTGTAGGGTAACAATAAAAAGACCGCCACCAGGGCGGTCTCTACTGGACTTGTTGTTTTGGCCGGCAAAAGGCGGTCGCAGACCATCTTTGAGCGATGACCTGCTGGCTATGAAGGCGTGGGGGCTATGCCCATCAAGAGGGTCAAGCGGTCCGTCCCCCGATTTTCAACCCCGTGCGGCATCCCGGCAGCAGCCCAGACCACATGGCCCGGTCCGGCCTCCGTCACCTCTTCTCCAACGGTGAACAGGCCCACCCCTTCCAGAACAAAATAAAATTTATCTTGGTCGCTGTGCTGGTGGACGGACTGCACCTGCCCCGGCTCCAGGCAGTTGAGGCCAATCATTAAATGTTGGCCGCTAAACAGGGTGGCTTTGTAAAACTTATCGGTCTTTGCACTGGTGAAGTTTTGGTAATGGGCGATGGTGGTGGGCATTGCTTCTCCTGAAAAAAGAGGCGAGGAGGCGTGAGGCGAGGCCGCGAAGAATTTCCCCGCCTCGTCGCCTCACGTGGCCTCGCGTCCTTTCTTACATCTCCAACGGTATAAAATTATCCCCATACGCCCCCAAATTGGGGCCGAGGGCGGCTTGATGATTGGGACGCAAGGCCCATTCTTCGTCGCAGGCGTTGCATTTGAGGCAGCCGGCCGGGGGGCAGGCCTGGGTCAAATCATCGCGCAGGGCGCGGCGCAAATCCCAGGTGAAAAAGGCTTTGCTCACCCCAGTTGTGACCGATTCCCAGGGCAGTTTTTCGTCCAGGGGGCGCTCGCGCAGGTAATCGTCCTGGCTCAAACCTTCGGCTTCCAGGGCGTGCGCCCACTCGCGCAGGTTGACCTTGCGCATGCGGGCCAGCACCCGGCCCAGCCGCCGGTCGCCGCGGGCCAGCGTCCCTTCGACGGCAGCCCAGGCGGCGCTGTCGCTGCGGACGGTAACGCCGTTGGGGTTGAGCCGGTCTTGCAAATATTTGATGCGCGTTTCCAGAGCCTCGACCGGGAGCATGGCCGCCCACTGAAAGGCGGTGTGGCTCTTGGGTACATAAGGTGTGGCGTTAATAGCGATGTTGCGCGGGAAAATCTGGCGCGCCGCCAGTACCATTTGGGCAATCGCCTCGACATCCTCCTCGGTCTCTGTGGGTTGGCCGACCATAAAGTACATCTTCAATTGGGGGAAGTTGTACTTGGCGGCCAGCTCAACCGCATGCAGGATTTGGGCGTCGGCCTGGGGTTTGTTGATAACCTTGCGCATGCGCACACTGCCGGCTTCGGGGGCGATGGTCAGGGTTTGGTTGCCGCTTTCGGCCAGCCCTTTGATCAGCGGCTCGCTGATCGGGTCCACCCGCATGGAGGAAGCCGTGAGGCGCGCGCCCATTTTACGCAGTTCGATAGCAATCTGGTCAATCCAGCTATGGTCGCTGACGGCAGCGCTGACCAGCCCAATCCGCTCGCGGTGTTTGAGGCCGTGTCGGGCGGCGGCCAGTACGGTATCTAGGTGCATCTCGCGCATGGGCCGGTAAACGTAACCGGCCATACAGAAACGGCAGCCGCGCCCGCAGCCGCGGGCAATCTCGATCAGGGTCCGGTCGCCAAACTCGGTGTTGGGCGTGTAAATCTGGGTCACGGTTGGCCGAGCCTCGATGTCTTTGACCCAGACGCGAGGGACCGGGCCATCGTGGTGAAGTGCCGGGATGTATATACCGGCCACCTGGGCCAGCCGCTGGTAAGCCTCGGTTCGGGGGGCTTGATTGATTTCCCACAGGGCGTCAATCAGCGGGGGGACAATAGCCTCGCCCTCGCCAATGGCAAAGGCGTCGAAAATCTCGGCCAGCGGCTCTGGGTTGGTGTAGACGGCCGGGCCACCGGCGATGAGCAGCGGCCAGCTTTCGTCACGCTCGGCGGCAAAGAGGGGAAAACCGGCCTGGCGCAGCATCTGGACCACGTTAAAATAATCCATCTCATAGGAAATGGTAAAGGCGACAGCCGCAAATTCGTCCAGCGGCCGCTGTGATTCCAACGACAGCAGCGGTTCGTCGCGCTGTGGAAGCTGCTGAAAGCCCAAAAAGACCCGCTCGCAGACCACGTCAGGTTCGTCGTTGAAGAGGCGGTACAGGCTGTGCAAGGCCAGGCTGCTCATGCCCACCCGGTAGCTGTTGGGCCAAACCAGGGCTACCGGTAGCTTGCCGCCCCAATTCTTGAGAATGGCTCCCTCTTCCTGGCTTAATATCTTTTTAGCTTGGTCAATGGTACGGTAATTTTGTTTCATATATGATATATGATAGGCCAGATCCTAAAGGTCTCGCAGACCTTTAGGATCTGATTTGCTCATCGAATTTTTATCAAAAACTTTATAAAAATTATTATAACGGTAAGCGGCCTAAACGCCAAAAACAACAGCCCGACTGCAACTATTTCAGCCGGGCTGTTATCACGGGGACGCGGACGAGAAGTATCTACAGTTTAGGGCTACTGTGCTCAAATGGAACACGATAAAAACGAAAGATAACTTGCCCATTCCCAGGATTGAAAGTAGAATAAAGCCCGATAAAAAGTCGTCAGTGATCACTGGTATGGCTACCCTACAGTTTTAAATTAGCTCACGGATACACACCGATAAGATCAAAAAATTAAAGAAAATCCGTGAAATCTGTGTGTATCCGTGAGCCATTTAATTACAGAAAGCAAAGTGTAGGGTAGCTAGATCGCTGGTCACTGATGATTGATCACTATATTCAAAGGAGACTATCTTGGCTTACTTACCGTCTGACACTCGTTATAATTCGATGCAGTACCGCCGTTCTGGCCGCAGTGGGCTGCTGCTACCGGCGATTTCGCTGGGGTTGTGGTACAACTTTGGCGGGGTGGACTCACTGGAGAATGGGCGGGCCATGCTGCGTCGAGCCTTTGATCTGGGCATTACCCATTTCGACCTGGCTAATAACTACGGCCCGCCGCCCGGCTCGGCGGAGGAGAATTTTGGCCGAATCTTGCGCCAGGATTTTGCGCCGTATCGAGATGAGCTGATTATCTCCAGTAAAGCGGGCTACCTCATGTGGCCCGGCCCCTACGGCGAGTGGGGGTCGCGCAAGTACCTGGTGGCCAGTTGCGACCAGAGTTTGAAGCGCATGGGGCTGGATTATGTGGACATCTTTTACAGCCACCGGCCCGACCCCAACACGCCTCTGGAAGAAACCATGAGCGCATTGGATTATATTGTACGTAGCGGACGGGCGCTCTACGTGGGTATCTCCACCTACAATCCAGAGCAAACGCATCAGGCCGCCCGGATTCTGCGTGAGTTGGGCACACCTTGTCTTATCCACCAGCCGCGTTACAATATGTTTGACCGCTGGATTGAAAACGGGCTGCTGGCGGCCCTGGCCGAGGAAGGCATCGGCTGCATCTGTTTCTCGCCGCTGGCTCAGGGCATTTTGACCGATAAGTATTTAGACGGCATCCCGGCCGAGTCCCGTTCGGCCAAGTATGAGGGCCAACTGCACTGGGGGGATCGGGTGGCCGAGGAACGCCTGGCCAAAGTGCGGAAGCTCCAGGCCGTTGCCCAGGCGAGGGGCCAAAGCCTGGCCCAATTGGCCGTGGCCTGGGTGTTACGCCATCAAGGCGTCACCTCGGCCTTGATTGGGGCCAGCCGAGTCAGCCAGATTGAGGAACTGGTCGCTGCTCTCGATAAGGTCGAGTTAAGCGCCGAGGAATTGCAGGCAATTGAGACTATCCTGGCAAATCAAGCCTAAAAGATAACGGCTCAACCTATGTCATTGCGAGGCTGTAAGCCGAAGCCGCGCAGCGCCCCATCCCAACTTGGGGATTGCTTCGCTTCGCTCGCAATGACACTTGAGTAGTAACCCTAAAAGTAATGAGGGGGGAAACACTCAGTTTCCCCCCTCAGTCGAGGCCCAAAAATATACCTGTTGCGCTCTACTCTAAGTGTCTCCTGTTCACCCTTTACCTTTTTACTGAGTTTGCTCTGTTGCCTCGACGGTCGGCAGGGTATCGCCGGAATCACCGGCTCCGCCTGTATCACCGCCCATATCTCCAGTTCCCCCGACGGGGGTATCCGTAACAACCACGCCGCCCCCATCGTTCCCCGTTCCTGCCCCACCACAAGCACCAAGAACGAGTACCGCTATTAACAGCCCCAATACTAGGGCAAGTTTTAAATCAATCCTTTTTCCGTAATCGCTCATCATAGTCTCCGTTGTACCTCCTTCACAAGGCAATCAAATTTTTTGTATAAACGAATTTACAAATAAGTCTGGCCTGATCTGGAAAATGTTCCCTGGGCCAGGCCGATGCGACCACTTGAGTAAAGGCCCTCAGTAAATTTATTTACTTATAATAACCTCTTTGCCTGTTGCTGGCTATATCAATTTGAGCGATTGCGAAAACACAAGGGGGCTATTTCTGTGTTATTAAATTCAGTAAGTCACGAAAGTTGACAAGAGGGGCAACTTCGGTAATAAGGTAAGATGCGAAACAAACCTAAAACCGAAGGAGCCCTAAAGAATGATAGCGCAAGACGAACTAAAGGCCAAAGATATTCG
>Ga0209172_10000319_pt1 | contig 137324 bp, 130 predicted proteins | sample LarsenN4metaG_FD_184113 | JGI IMG/M metagenome (GOLD analysis project Ga0209172, IMG submission 184113) | Hot spring sediment bacterial and archeal communities from British Columbia, Canada, to study Microbial Dark Matter (Phase II) - Larsen... ...
CCATGGCGGCGTTTGCCGCCCGCGGTCAAATGGAGTATCTAGCCCTGGCGGGAAGCCGCCTCTTCCGCGCACCCCGCCCGTCGGGCACCCGTAGCTCAGCTGGATAGAGTGCTGCCCTCCGAAGGCAGAGGTCACAGGTTCGAATCCTGTCGGGTGCGCCATTTGCGAGCACGACTGCAATCCCCCGCCGCCGCGCCCGCGCGCCCGACCATCGTCCTCCTGCGCCGCGCCTTCGCACGGATCGCGGCGGTGGCAGCGCTCGTCGGCGGCTTGGCGTGCTCAGCGCTCCCGGTCGCCGCCGCCCCCATGGCGCGGGCCAGGACCGCCTTGGTTGCGTTCGATGCCGCGCCCTTCCCTTTCGACGGGCGCCCCCTGCCGGGCCAGGACAAGCCCTTCTTCGACGTCACGGCCGACGGCCGGCGCGGGCACACCTCGCCGCGCGGGGGCGTCTACTGGGAGGATGCCACCTACAGCGACCGGCGCGTGCTGCTGTCCATCCCGCAGGGCTTCGACCCGGCCCGGCCGGGCCTGATGGTGATCTACCTCCACGGCAACCTCGCCACGCTCGAGCGCGACGTGGCGCGGCGCCAGCGCGTGCCGGATCAGGTCGCCGGCTCCGGCCTCAACGCGGTGCTGGTGGCACCACAGCTCGCCGTCGATGCCCTCGATTCCACCGCCGGGCGCTTCTACGAGGAGGGCGCCTTCCGCCGCTTCGTGGAGGAGGCGGACCGGCGCCTCGCCGCGCTCGCCGGCCGGCCGCGCGCCGGGCGCATCGGCGCCCCGCCCGTGGTTCTCGTGGCCTACAGCGGCGGCTACGTGCCGGCGGCGTGGTCGCTCCACCACGGCGGCCTCGGGGACCGCCTGCGCGGCGTGGTGCTGCTCGACGCCCCCTACGGCGAACTCGAGAAGTTCGCCACCTGGATCGCCGGCCGCGGCGCGGCCTTCTTTGTCAGCGCCTACTCGCGCTCCGCCCGCGAGGAGAACGGGGCCCTGCAGCGCCTCCTCGCCGAGCGCGGGGTGGACTTCGCCACCTCGCTGCCGGCGGTGCTGCGGCCGGGCAGCGTATCCTTCCTCGCCGCGGGCGAGCACCTCTCGCACAACGACTTCGTCACCCGCGCGTGGGTCGAGGAGCCCCTACGCGCCCTGCTTTCCGCCATCCCCGGCTATCCGCGCACCCTGCCGCGGCGCGGCGGCCGCCGGGGGCGGTGAGGCGGGCCGGCGGATCCGTGCAGTCCGTCGGGTTGCGGCCAGCCCGCGCATGGCGGCGCCTGCCGGCGCGCGCTAGGATCGACCCCTCATGACCTTCCTCTCCGAGCTTGCGAGCAGGGGCTCCCGCGTCGGCGTGCACAGGCCCTGGCCGCGCGTGGTCGTCGACGCCGAGACCTGGCGCCAGGCCGTGCTCGGCATTGCCGCCGGCGAGGCGACGCTCGCCGGCCTGTGGAGCGACGGCGAGGCGGTGCACCTCTGCCTCGCCGACGGCGCGGGCGGCGAGCTCATGGTGGCAAGCCTCGACTGCCCGGAGCGCCGTTTCCCCTCGGTCGCCGCCACCCACCCGCCGGCGCTGCGCCTTGAGCGCACCATCCGCGACCTCTACGGCCTCGAGCCCGAGGAGGCACCCGACCGCCGCCGCTGGCTCGACCACGGCCGCTGGGGGATGCGGGAGCCGCTGGGCAGGCGCGAGCCGGACCCGGCCGCCGGCGACCCCTACGCCTTCCACCCGGCCGAGGGTGCGCCGCTGCATCAGATCCCGGTGGGCCCTGTGCACGCCGGCATCATCGAGCCCGGCCACTTCCGCTTCTCCTGCAGCGGCGAGACGGTGGTGCGGCTCGAGGAGCGGCTGGGCTACGTGCACAAGGGCATCGACGGCCTGCTCGCCGGCGCCCCGCTGGAGACGGCGGCGCGGGTGGCCGCGCGCGTCTCGGGCGACAGCACGGTTGCCTACTCCATCGCCTTCGCCCGTGCGGTCGAGGCCTCGGCCGGCATCGAGCCGCCCCCGCGCGCCCTCTACCTGCGCGCGCTGATGGCCGAGCTCGAGCGCCTCGCCAACCACTTCGGCGACATCGGCGCCATCTGCAACGACGCCTCGTTCTCGCTCATCCACGCCCACTGCGGCATCCTGCGCGAGCACGTGCTGCGCGTCGCCGCCGGCTGCTTCGGCCATCGCCTGATGATGGACCGCGTCGTGCCCGGGGGGGTGGCCGGCGACGCTGCAGCCGACGGGCTCGTCGGCGTGCCCGTGCTGATCCGCACCATCCGCCGCCGCTTCCCCGAGCTCATCGAGCTCTACGACAGCACCGCCTCGCTGCAGAACCGCACGGTCGCCACCGGCATCCTGAAGCCGGAGCTGGCGCGCCGGTACGGCGCCGGCGGCTTCGTCGGCCGCGCCTCGGGCCGGGCCGTGGACGCGCGCAAGGCGCCGGGCTATGCGCCCTACCCGGAGCTCTCCTTCGCCACCGCCGTGCGCGAGGAGGGCGACGTCGACGCCCGCGTGTGGGTGCGCATCGAGGAGGTCAAGCAGTCGGTGTCGCTGCTCGAGCAGATCGTGGCGCGGCTGCCCGACGGGCCGGTGGCGGCCTCCGCCGCTCCCCCCGGGCGCCCGGCGGAGGGCCTAGCGGTGGCCGAGGGCTTCCGCGGCGACGTGCTGGCCTGGGTGCGGCTGGCGCCCGACGGGACGGTCGCCCGCTGCCACCTGCGCGATCCGTCCTGGTTCCAGTGGCCGCTGCTCGAGGCGGCAATCGAGGGCAACATCGTCGCCGACTTCCCGCTCTGCAACAAGTCGTTCAACTGCTCCTACTCGGGCCACGACCTTTAGAGGCGCCAAGCCATGCGCAAGCTGCTGCTCGAGAGCCTCTTCCAGTCGGCGCTGACCGAGGCGCCCCCGTCCCGCGACGATGCGGCGCTGGCCGAGCTCGCGCACAGCCTCGGGCGCGCCGCCCGCCGCCGGCTCGGCCGCTCGCTGTCGATCCGCGAGGTCGACGCCGGCTCCTGCAACGGCTGCGAGCTGGAGATCCACGCCCTCAACAATGCCTTCTACGACCTGGAGCGCTTCGGCCTGCGCTTCGTCGCCTCGCCGCGCCATGCCGACGTGCTGATGGTGACGGGGCCCGTGACCCGCAACATGCGCGAGGCGCTGGAACGCACCTACGCCGCCACCCCCGACCCCAAGTGGGTGGTGGCGGTGGGCGACTGCGCCTACGACTGCGGCGTGTTCGCAGGCAGCTACGCGGTGGCGGGCGGCGTGTCGGCGGTGGTGCCGGTCGACCTGCACATCCGCGGCTGCCCACCCTCTCCCACCGCCCTGCTGCAGGGCTTGCTGGCGCTGGTGGAGAGCGCGGCGCGCTGAGCCGGCGCCTCCTCCGCGAACGCGAGCGGGGCGCTACTTGGCGCCGAGGCGGAGCAGCCGCTGGTCCGCGTCGCTGGCGCCGAGCTGGCGGGCGCGCTCGTACCAGCGCCGCGCCTCGGCAGTATTGGGCTGCACGCCCCGCACGCCGAAGCGCGCGAGCTCGGCCGGGTCGTAGGTGCCGGCGAGCGCCATGGCGCCCTGCGCGAGGCCGGCATCGGCAGCGAGCTCGTAGAGCGGGCGGGCGGCCGCCACGTTGCCCTGCGCCATCTGCTCGTCGCCCTGCTTGAGGAGCTTCAAGGCGCGCTCGCGGTCCTGCGGCAGCATCGCCGGCGGCTCGGCCTTGAGCGAGGGGGCGGCCCGCGCCGGCCGCTCCTCGACCGCGCCCGGTGGCTGCGCGGTGGCGCCCAGCACCCGCGCCGGGGCCGTCGGCACACTGCGCTCGCCTTGTGCGGCTGCCGGCGGTCGGCCCCCGATGACGAGCGCCGATCGGGCCTCATCCAGCACCGTGCCGTCGAGCGCCACCAGCGTGACGACGAAGTCGGTCCTGCCGGCGGCGTTGGGGGGCAGCGTGATCTTGAGGCTTGCCAGCCCCTGCAGGGGTATGGCCCAGGCGCCGGGGGCTATCGAGTGTCCTTCCGACAGGGCTGCCATCGGCGGCAGCCCGCGCACCCTGACGAAGCTGTTGCGGGGCATCGACGACTCGGGCGCGATGCGGATCGGCAAGGGCACCTCTTTGGCCCGCTCCGCCGCAATCGTCTCGGCCACCACGATCTTCGGCCGATCCGGGCTCTGCGCGCCGGCATCGGCGGCGGCCGACAAGAGAGCAAGCCCCGCCAGCCCCACAACGGCGGCCAGGCGCGACAGCGGCCGTCGCGCGCGTCGGCCCTGCCTTGGTTGCGTCGCGTGGCTCACAGCGTTCGACCTCCCGAGCGCCCCGGGTCCGGGTGGGTCGCTGGCCAGCCCCCCTCCCGTCCGGCGCCTGACATTGATGCGCGGTTCTCCTTCACGTTATGCGCCGATCGGGCTGACACGCTGCCGGCTCCCCCAGCGTGGGGCGTCGGCCCGCCGCACGGCCGGACAGACCCGAGCAGCGCGCCGCTGTCGCACGAGCGTGCGCTCGGACGACGGCCACTGCGACAAGGTCCGGATCGTTGCGGCAGGCGGGATGGCGATGCCGTAAGCTTGCACCTCTCTCCCCCGAAGCGCATATCGCAAAAATGCTGGGTGAGCGCCTCCCGCGGCGCCCCCCGACGTCCCGCGGGCGCGAGGTTAGCTGCCAATTGTGACGAAGTAGCGTTCAGATCGGGCGCCGCAAGCGGGAATACGGCAGCTGGCGGGCGCCGGCATGTCGGCTGGCCGGGGCTCCGCACGACCGCAGCGGGCGCCGTGAGCGCCGACCCGCAGTCTGGTTAGCCGGACAGGTGTTCAAATTTGCGTGAGCGGTAGGCGCCGGCCGCCGCGTCCACTCGCCGCAAAGGGACGGAAGACTGCAGCCCACATCACACTTGCGCCGAGCCGCAGCCAACCGCAAAGGCGCGCCCGTTCCACCCGAATCGCCACCGCGGCGACATGAGCCGATCCCAATTCGGCCAAAATGGCAGCCAGTATGCGGGGAGGGGTTCCTGCCAGATTGCCAGCTCCGGAGAGTGGTGCGGTTTCCGGCTTCGGAGAGACGCCATGCTCGTTTCCAAATCGGCCATCGCAGCGGTTCTTGCGCTGTCCTGCCTCGTCCTCGTCAAGCCGCAGGTTGCGGATGCCCAGGCCCAGCGGGCCCGCGGAGCCTCGGCCGCGGCGATCTCCTACGAGGAGAAGAAGCGCCAGACCAGCGACATTGCGGTGACCATCGTCACCTCGGGCATCACCTGCACCTGTGCCAGGTTCGCCGAGGACATCCGCGATATCGTCAACGACCTGCGCCCCGACGGCCTGCGCGTGCTGCCGGTGCTGGGCGTGGGCGGCCTGCAGACCCTGGAGGACGTGCTGTTCCTCAAGGGCATCGACATGGGCGTGGTCGACGAGGACAACCTGCGCCTCCTCAAGAAGCGCGATCCGGCCCTTTTCGCCAATATCGAGCAGCGGGTCCACTACATCACCCGGCTCTACAACAACGAGTTTCACGTCGTCGCGCGCAAGGAGTTCAAGACCTTCGAGGACCTTAAGGGCAAGAAGGTCAGCTTCAATCTCAAGAACAGCCAGACTGAGGTCACGGCCGACGCCATCTTTGGGATGCTCAAGATCGACGTGGAGCGCCTGAACTACGACAACAACGAGGCGATGAAGAAGCTCCGCGAAGGCGAGATCGCGGCCATGATCGTGGTCTCGGGCGCGCCGCAATCGGCCCTGTCCAGGTTCCGGAAGGAGGACGGGGTGCACTTCCTCGCCCTCGACGAGCGCAGCCTGCCCAATCACGACCTGGGGGCCGTGTTCGACAACTACCTGCGCGCCAGGCTGACCCACGAGCAATACCCGGCCCTCATTCCCGAGGGAACGTCGGTGCCGACCGTGGCGAACCGGGCGCTGCTCGTCGCCTACAACTGGCCGGAGAGCTCCCCGCGCTATCAGCGGCTCGCCAAGTTCGTGGAGTCCTTCTTCGACCGCATCTATCAGTTCCACGACGGCTCCAGACATCCGAAGTGGAAGGAGATCAATCTGGCCGCCGACGTACCGGGCTGGAACCGCTTCAAGCCGGCGGCCGACTGGCTGGCGCGGCACAAGGGGGCGCTGCAGTCCCGCGACGGCCGCACGCTCGCCGATCTGAGGCCGGCGTTCGACCAGTTCGTGGCCAACTACACTGCCTCGACCGGCAAGAAGGCGCTGTCGCCTCGGGAGACGGAGAAGCTTTTCATAGACTTCACCAAGTTTCTCGAATCCCAGGTGACCTCGCAGTCGACCCGCTAGCTTTCGCATCCGGGCCAGAGGAGCGCGCGAAAGCCACCGCGGCAAGCCCGAGCAATAGGCGAAGGCGACGGCCGCTGGTCGCGGCAGGAGATCCTGCGGCATGGCTGAGGGGCCATGCCGGGATTTCTTCCGTCACTGGAAGACCCTTGCAACCCAACGGGAGAGGACGATGCTGGGCAAGAAGGAAAGACTGATCGAGGAGCTCTACCAGGACGACCCCGAGCGCGCCGATGCCGTCGTGTTCGGGCGGCGCACGGACCTGTCGCGCCGCGGCTTCCTGGGCGGCGCCGGGCTGGCCGCCATGGGTGCGGCGGTGGGCGGGCCGGTGGTGTTTGGCGCCCAGATGCCGGGCGGGTTGATCCCGGCCGCCTTCGCCCAGGACGCCAAGAAGGAGACCGCCTCCGCCGCCCCGGCCACCCCGCAGGGGCCCCAGCTGCTGCAGTTCCCCGGCAAGGACCCCAACCTCGTGCTGCTCGGCGACAAGCCGTTGGTGGCGGAGACGCCCGAGCACCTGCTCGACGACGACACCACGCCGACTGCCAAGTTCTTCATCCGCAACAACGGCCAGATCCCGGAGGCCGCCAAGGAGCCCGACAAGTGGAAGCTGGTGGTGGACGGTGAGGTCAATACCAAGCTCGAACTCACGCTGGGCGAGCTCAAGAGCAAGTTCAAGCCGGTGACCCAGCGTATGGTGCTGGAGTGCGGCGGCAACGGCCGCTCGTTCTTCACGCCCAAGGCGCGCGGCAACCAGTGGACCAATGGCGGTGCCGGCTGCGCCGAGTGGACGGGCGTGCGCGTGGCCGACGTGCTGAAGGCGGCCGGGGTCAAGCCGTCGGCGGTGTTCAGCGGCCATTACGGCGCCGACCCGCACCTCTCGGGCGACCCGCAGAAGGTGGCGCTTTCCCGCGGCGTTCCGATGAAGAAGCTGATGGACGAGAACAACCTGATCGTGTGGGCCATGAACGGCAAGCCCCTCGAGAACATCCACGGCGCGCCCGTGCGCCTTCTGATACCGGGCTGGCCAGGCTCGGTGTCGAGCAAGTGGCTCACTCGCATCTGGGTGCGCGACAAGGAGCACGACGGCCAGGGCATGGGCGGCACCTCCTACCGCGTGGCCATCAAGCCGATCGTGCCTGGGGGCAAGGCCGACCCCGCCAACTTCAAGGACCTCGAGTCCATGCCGGTGCGCTCGATCATCACCAACCCGGCCAACGGCGCCAAGTTCGCCGCAGGTACCAAGGAGCTCAAGCTGCGCGGGGCCTCGTGGGCCGGCGACCACACGGTGAAGTCCGTCGACGTATCCATCAACTTCGGGGCGAGCTGGCAGCGGGTGACCCTGTCGCAACCTAAGAACCGCTACGACTGGCAGCGCTGGACCGCCACCCTCAAGCTGCCCTCGGACGGGTACTACGAGGTGTGGGCGCGGGCGACCGATTCCCAGGGCATGATGCAGCCCCACGTCGCCGGCAACTGGAACCCGCAGGGCTACGGCGGCAACCCCATGCACCGCATCGCCGTGCTGGTCGGCTGACGCCGGGCATCGGGGCAGCAGGCAGACGCCGGCGGGGCCCTCCGGGCCCCGCTGTGCTTTCCGGCGCCGGTGGGGTCTCCTGCCTACGTGAGGCCGCTCTTGTAGCCGGACTTGCCCTCCTCGACGAAGCGGGCGTTGGCCTCGCGCAGGCGCGCCGCCTCGTCATCGTAGAGAAAGGGCAGGAAGGCAAAGCGGCGGCCGCGCGTCACCTTCGATACCGCGTGCATGAGGGAGCAGGAGAACACCACCGCGCCGCCCATGGGCGCCTTGAAGGAGCGCGGCCCGTACTCGGGAAAGCTCACCTCGCCGCCCTCGAAGTCCTCGTTAAGATTGATGGAGACCGCGAAGCGGCGATGGGCGGTGCCCTTGGTGGTGTTGTCGCGGTGGGCGGCGAAGTGGGCGGCGTCCTCGGCCGCATAGCAGGCGACGATATAGCGCTCCATGCGCGTGGCCTTGAACTGGTGCACCTTGAGGATCTCGGGCACCACGCGACGGATGAAGCGCGCCTGCGTCTCCCTGATGATTGCCTCGTCGGTGATGACGTAGTCCCTGCGCCGCTTGCGCGCGGGGTCGTGACGGCTCACGGTCTTGCCGCCCACCTCCTGCATGAAGCCCGAGTCCTCCCCGCCGTTGGTCTCATAGAGCGCCACCAGCTGGCGGCAGAGCGCCTCCTCGAACACATTGGGCAGCACCAGGATCGGCGCCTGCAGCTCGAAGCCGGCGAAGCGGTGCGGAGGGGGCAGGCTCGAGAGATAGCGCGTGAGCTCGCCGATGTCGCTCTGGTCGGTCGCGAACGGGATGACCTTGAGCACGCGCAGGGTGGGGTCGAGCACGAGCCACATGGGTCGGACGGGAACGCCCGTCTGTCCCGGTGCGGACTCCCGCGGCAGCGCCCCGTAGAGCCGGCCGACCGCACCATCGAAGTCCCAGAAGTAGCGATAGCCGGGATAATGATCGGCCACCCGGCGCTCGCTCTCGTCGGCCGGGTCCACGCTCACGCCGAAGAAGCAGGCGGTCGTGTCGTCGAAGAATGCCGGCAGGCCGCGCACGGCGGCGATCGCCGCCTGGGCGTGAGGGTGCGCGGCCGAGCCGAAGAAGCAGAGCACCACGTATCTGCCGGCGGCCGTATCAAAGGAGTAGCGCGGGTTCGCGAAGGAGCGCTGCTGGAACCAGGGCGCGGGGTCGCCCGCTGCCAGATTTGCAAAGCTCGGCATGGTCGGCCATCGACTGCGATGGGAGCATAGGGGCGAGTATTGTCGAGCGCCGGGCGGGCCGCAAGCGGCGTGCCCGGCTCACGTGCGGCGCTGGCGTAGCCGGCCGACGATGCCGGCGGGGAAGAAGTAGACGCTCAACACGAACAGCACGCCGAGCCACAGGAGCCAGCGGTCGGGATGCAGCAGGTCGGGCAGCAGAGGCACGCCCTGGGCGGCCTTGGCAGCGGTGCCCATCAGCTTCTGCAGATAGTTCTGGGCAACGATGAACAGGCTGGCGCCGATCACCGCACCGTACATGGTGCCCATGCCGCCGATCACCACCATCAGCAGGATGTCGAGCATGATGGCGAACGACAGCGTGGTGTCAGGCCCGGTGTAGCGCAGCCACAGGGCATTGAGGGCCCCCGCCAGCACCGCCATCGCCGCCGCCAGGCAGTTGGCGGCGGTGCGGTAATAGACCGTGCGGTAGCCCAGCGCCTCGGTGCGGAAGTCGTTCTCGCGGATGGCCTGCAGCACGCGCCCGAACGGCGAGTTGACGATCCGCAGCGCGGCAAGGAACAGGACGAGCGCGGACAGGAACACCATGTAGTAGGTGAGCGTCCGTCCTGTCACTGTCACGCCGAGCGCCGGCAGCTCGAGCAGCGTGAAGCCCGGGCGCAGGAGCGGCGGCACGCTGAAGGAGCGGCCGTCCTCGCCGCCGGTGAGCTCGGAGAGCTGGGCGGCGAGGATGGCGAAGGCGGAGGCCACCGCCAGCGTCACCATGGCGAAGAAGATGGCGCGCACCCTGAGCGAGAACAGGCCGATGAGGAAGGCCAGCACGATGCCGGCAGCGAGCGCGATGGCGAGGCCGGCGAGCGCCGCACCCCAGGTGGCGCCCCAGCCGTAGAGCGCGAGGCCGACCCCGTAGCCGCCCAGCCCGTAGAACATGGTGTGGGCGAAGGAGACGATCCCGGTGTAGCCGAGGAGCAGGTCGTAGCTCGCCACCAGCACGATGAACACGCACACCTTGGCCGCCGTGTTGATGGCCTGCGCGCCGCCGAACAGGAAAGGCGCCAGCGCCAGCACGGCCAGGATCACGAGCAGGGCGAGGCTCAGCACCGGGCTGCGCGGGAGATCGTCCGACAGGACCGCCTTGATCATTGCACTCTCCGTGGCGACCTGCCGCTCAGCGCTTGGCCACCGGATAGAGCCCCTGCGGGCGCCACATGAGCACCAGCACCATGAGCAGGATGTTGGAGGCGAGGGCCACCTTGGGCGCCAGATAGCCGGTGTAGTTGGCCATCTGCGCCACCAGGATCGAGCCTAGGAAGCAGCCGCCGACGGAGCCGAGCCCGCCGATGATGATGACGATGAACACCAGGACGATCACCTCGCCGCCGATGCCGGCGGTCAGCGTCTCGCGGTAGAGCGCCCACAGCGTGCCCCCGAGGCCGGCCAGCGCCGAGCCCGCCACGAACACGGCCACGAACAGGCGCCGGATGCGGTAGCCCAGCGCCTCCACCATCTCGCCGTTCTCCACGCCGGCGCGGATGAGCAGGCCGAGCTTGGTGCGGTTGAGGACCACCAGCATGGCAAGGAGCACGAGGAGCCCGACGCCGACCGCGAGCAGGCGAAACTTCTCCACCGCCACCGGGCCAATGGTGACCGCGCCGCGCAGCGCGGTGGGCAGCGCCATGGGCTTCTGGTCGCTGCCCCACAGCACGTGGATGAGCTGCTCGGCCACGATCAGGCCGCCGGTGGTGATGAGGATCTGCTTCAGGTGCTGGCCGTACACCGGCATGATGATGACGCGCTCGAAGGCCCAGCCGAGAAGCCCGGTCCCGACCATGGCCGCCAGCACGGCGAGGCCGAGGGCGGCGAGGTTGAGAGCGAGCGAATCGGCCTGCAGCCAGCCGGCGAACGGCAGCAGCGTCGACATGGCAAGATACGCGCCGACGGCGATGAAGGCGCCGTGCCCGAAGTTGAGCACGTCCATGAGGCCGAACACCAACGTGAGGCCGCTCGAGATGACGAAGATCATCATGCCCATGGCGAGGGCGGCGATGGTGAGCGTGACCCAGGTGGTGGGGCTGCCGATGAGCGGCAGGGCGGCGAGCGCCAGCGCCGGCACCAGCAGCACGGGCAGGTAGTCGGCGCGCACAAGCGGCACCGGCTCGGGCGCGGCAATTGGAGGCGCATCCGCCATGGCTCTCACCTCACGCCATTCCCCTCACCGTCACTCTCCCGCCTGCGCCTCACGTCCCTCGACCCACGCCTGGAATAGGCGTGGGGCGTCACCCGTGCGCCTGGAGCGACAGGCCGAGCAGGCGCGTCTGCGTGGCCGTGTCGCGCGCAAGCTCAGCCATGCTCTCGCGGTGCACGACGCGGCCGTCGTCCATCACCACGGCGTGGTCGCCGAGCGCCTGGGCGAAGCGGAAGTTCTGCTCCACCAGCAGGACGGTGGTCTCGGCGCGCTTCAGCTCCTCGAAGGCGCGGATCATATTGTCGACGATGGCCGGGGCGATTCCCTTGGTGGGCTCGTCGACGAGGATCAGGCGGCGCGGCTCGACGATGGCGCGCGCGATTGACAGCATCTGCTTCTGCCCGCCCGAGAGCACGCCCGCGGGGTGCGTCCAGAAACGCCGGAGCGCGGGGAACAGCCCGAAGATCCAGTCGAGGCGGGCCGCGTCCGGGGCCCCCGACTGGGCGGCGAGCACCATGTTCTCCCGCACGCTGAGGTCGGCGAATACGCCCATGGTCTCGGGCACGTAGGCGATGCCGGCGCGGGCGATGTCGGGCGTGGGGAGCCCACCGATATCGCGCCCGTCGAAGACGATGCGGCCGGCACTCGGCTTCCACAGGCCCATGATGGTGCGCAGCGTCGTGGTCTTGCCGGCGCCGTTGCGGCCGAGCAGCACGGTCATGGCGCCGCGGGGCACCTCGAAGTCGACGCCCTGCAGGATATGGTACTGCCCGATGTGCGTGTGCACGCCCGAGAGGGCGAGCAGCGCCTCAGCCATGGGTCCCTCCCGGCGCTGCGCGCGCCACGCTCATGCCGAGATAGGCCTCCTGCACCACCGGAGAGGCGATCACCTCGGCCGGCTCGCCGTCCGCCACCAGCTGCCCGTTGTGCAGAACGACGATGCGGTCGGCGAGGCTCTCGACCACGTCCATCTTGTGCTCGACGAGCAGGATGGTCTTGTCGCCGCCCACCTTGAGCGACCTGACGAGGCCGAGGATGGCAGGGACGTCGTCGACCGACATGCCGGCGGTGGGCTCGTCGAACATCAGCACGTGCGGCTCGAGCGCCATCATGATGGCGACCTCGAGCTTGCGCTTGTCGCCGTGCGGCAGGGCCACGGCCGGAACGTCGCGCTTGTCGGCGAGGCGGGCCGCCTCGAGGAACTGGTCAGCGCGCTCGATCCAGTCGCGCCGGCTCGACCAGCGCGAGAGGATGTCGGCGCCGCCGCCGGCGCGGGCCTGGACGGCAAGGCGCACGTTCTCGTGCACGGACAGGTTGGGAAACAGGTTGGTGAGCTGGAAGGCGCGGCCGATGCCGCGCCTCGTGCGCGCCGCCGGGCCCATGCGGGTGATATCGACGCCGTCGAGCAGCACCTGGCCGGCACTGGCCGGCAGCTGGCCGGAGATCAGGTTGAAGTAGGTGGTCTTGCCGGCGCCGTTGGGACCGACGATAGCGGTCAGCGTCCCGGCATGAAAGGCGGCGCTGACGCCATCGACGGCCACGTGGCCGCCGAAGCGGATGGTGAGGCCGCGCGTCTCGAGCACGGGATGGGTCATGCCGCCGCCCTTCCTCGGTGAGTCATCCCGGCGGGAGCGCGCGGGCTAGCCCCGCGCGGCGAGGCGGGACCCGGATGCACCCCGCTGGATGCCCCCGGGTCCCGAGCATTCGGGGCGCGCGCTCGGGGATGGCAACGCTACCTCTTGACCCGGACGGGCAGGGGCATCTCCGCTGCCGGAATGGTGGCCACCAGCTCCAGCACGTCGTTGTCCTTGGCGTCCTTCTTGATGCGGAAGTGGTACATCTCCTGCAGCGCCTGGTGGTCCTCCTTGCGGAAGGTCATGGGGCCCTTGGGCGTGTCGAAGGTCATGCCCTCCATGGCCGCGATCAGCTTTTCGGTATCGGTGGAGCCCGCCTTGGTGATGCCGGCCACCACCGCGGAGGCCGCAGCGAAGCCGCCGGCCACGAAGAAGTCGGGCGGCGCGTTGTAGCGCTTCTGGTACTCGGCCTTGAGCCAGTCGTTCATCGGGTTCTTGGGGAAGTCGTAATAGTAGTAGATTCCGCCCTCGGTGCCAGCGAACTGCTTCCACGCGTTCATGACCGGCAGGATGTTCCCGCCGGGAGCGAGCTCGATGCCGAAGCGCTCGGGCTTCATGTCGACGAACTTGGCGAGCGGGTGCGGGCCGGCCCAGATAAAGCCGATGATCTTCCTGCCCGGCTTGTCCTTGAGGGCGTTGAATAGGCGCTCGGCGAAGGGAGCGAAGTCTGCGGTGTTGCCGGCGGCGTACTCCTCGGCGACGACCTTGGCGTTGGGCCGCATCGCCGCCAGCGCCTGCTTGAAGGCGGCCACGCCGTCGCGGCCGAAGGCGGTGTCGAGGCCCAGCATGCCCACCACCACGTCGCCGCTCTTGGGGATGGCCGCGGCGCCGGCCAGCGCGTCCTGGTAGGAGCTGCGGCCGGTGCGGAAAATGTAGCGGTTCCACTTGTCGCCGGTGATGGAGTCGGCCACCGCCGGCTCCACGATCAGGATTTTCTTGCGCTCCTCGGCCACTGGCAGCATGGCGAGCGCCACCGGCGAGCCGGTGGTGCCGACCACCAGATCAGCCTTGTCGTCGCCGTAGCACTCCTCGAGCAGGGCCTTGCCGCGATCTGGCTTGAGCTGGTCGTCCTTGACGATCACCTCGACCTTGTCGTTGCCGATCTTCATGGTGCCCTTGGTGAGGTACTCCAGGCCCATCATGAAGCCGTTCTCGGTCTGCTTCGCGTAGGCCTCGAACGGGCCGGTCTTGCCGGCGATCAGGCACACCTTGATGTCCTTGGCCCAAGCCTGGCCGGCGGCAAACGCCAACACCGCCGCCGCCGTGGCCGCCGCCAATCCGCCGCGCGCGGCGCGCTCCGCATAACCTCGCATCCGCTCCTCCCTGGGTTGCCGCCCAAACATGACGATTGAGTCATGTTTCAGGTCACGCTATCTTTGCCCAGGGCTGCCGTCAAGCGCCAAGAATTTGCGGCGTTCGCGGGCGACGGGCGGCCGAATATGAAAGAAGCGTCATGTCCGATGCCACAGCACGCCAGGGCCTGCCGGCGCCCAAGACGCGGCGCGGAGAGCGCACGCGCCAGAGGATCCTGGACGCGGCCGAGCGCGAGATCGGGCGCAAGGGCTTCGCCGAGGCCTCGATCAGCACCATCACGGCCGAGGCGGCCGTGGGCCAGGGCACCTTCTACCTCTACTTCCGTTCCAAGGAGGATGCCTTGCGCGAGCTCGTGCTGCGCATGGGCCGCCGGCTGCGCCGCCACCTGACGCTTGCGATCGCCGATGCCCCCTCCCGGCTCGAGGCCGAGCGGCGGGGCCTGCGCGCGTTCCTCGAGTTCGTGCGTGCCAACCCGGACCTCTATCGCGTGGTTGCCGAATCGCAGTTCGTCGATCCGGCGATCTTCCGCCGCTACTACGAGGAGTTCGCCGCCGCCTACCGGGCCGGGCTGGAGGCCGCCGAGGCGACGGGCGAGATCCGCGCCGGCGACGCGGAGGTGCGCGCCTGGGCGCTGATGGGCGTCTCCGACATGGTGGGCCGCAGATTCGCGTTGTGGGACGACAGGGCCCCCTTGAAGCGGGTGGCCGAGGCGGCGTTCGACCTGGTGGCGCAGGGGCTCGAGCCACGCGGCGATTGACGGGGCACTCGACGTCGCTGGCGCCCGGCTCCCGCGCCTTGCCTACCCCGCTACCGCGTGCAACCGTCCGCCGAGGCTACCACGGAGGGCGACCATGATCACCCTTTACGACAGCGCGTTCAGTCCCTTCGCCCGCAAGGTTCGTCTGGTGCTCGAGCACAAGGGCTTGGCCTTCCAGGCCCTCGACGGCCTGCTCAAGTCCAGCCACGCCACGGCTGATACGCTCGTCCCCGCGCCGCTTGCCGGCGGCCCGCGCTAAGCGGAACGGCGGCCATGCGCACGGTATCCGACTTCGGCGCCAAGCGGGCCGAGCTGGCCCCGGCGGCGGTGGCGTTCGTGGAATACGAGACGGGGCGCAGACTCACGTTCGCCGAGGTGGACGGGCGCGCCGAGCGCGGCAGGGCTGCGCTGGCGGGGCTCGGCGTCGCGCCGGGCGAGCGCATCGCCATCCTCTGCCACAACTCCGCGACCTTCTTCGAGGTGCTGCTCGCGTGCGGCAAGCTCGGCGCCATCCTGGTGCCGCTCAACTGGCGCCAGACGCCGGCCGAGCTTGGCCCCATCCTCGCTGACTGCAGCCCGAGGCTCCTGCTCCACGACGCCGCCACCGCCGAGCTCGCGGCGGCGCTGGGAAGAGCAGGCGGCGCGCGCCTGGTCTCGTTCGGCTCCTACGAGACGCTTGTCGCCAATACACCGCCGGCGCCGCGCCGCGACACCGCCTGGCCAACGGACCGCATCTGGTACCTGCTCTACACCTCCGGCACCACCGGCAAGCCCAAAGCCGTGATCCAAACCGTCGGCATGGCGCTCGCCAACTACGTCAACGTGCAGCAGGCGACCGGCCTCACGGGCGCCGACACCAGTGTCAACTTCCTGCCTCTCTTCCACACGGCCGGCATCAACCTGCACACGCTGCCGCTCTTCCTCGCCGGCGGCACCAGCACGATCCTGTCGAAGTTCGAGATCGATCCGCTCCTCGATCTGATCGCCGCCGGTCGCGTGTCGCTGTTCTTCGGCGTGCCGGCGATCTACCAGGCAATCAGCCTGTCGCCGCGCTTTGCCCACGTCGATCTTGCGCGCGTGCGCCACTGGGGCTGCGGCGGGGCACCGCTCAACGAGAGCCTGATCCGCGCCTTTCTCGCCCGCGGCGTGCGTGTGTGCAACGGCATGGGCATGACCGAGACCGGGCCCACGGTGTTCCTCATGGACCCGGAGCGGGCGGCAGAGAAGATCGGCTCGGTGGGCAAGCCGCAGCTCCTCACCGAGGTTCGCCTGGTCGACGCGCAGGGCCGCGACGTGGCGGCAGGCGAGCGGGGCGAGATCCTGTTTCGCGGGCCCAACATCACGCCGGGCTACTTCAACAACACGGAGGCGACCGCCGCCGCCATCGATGCCGACGGCTGGCTGCACTCGGGCGACGTGGGCCGGCGCGACGCCGACGGCTACTACTACGTCGTCGACCGCATCAAGGACATGTACATCTCGGGCGGCGAGAACGTGTACCCGGCCGAGGTGGAGGCAGTTCTGTGCTCGCACCCGGCAGTGCTCGAGGCGGCGGTCGTGGGCGTGGCGGACGAGCGCTGGGGCGAGGTCGGCCATGCCGCTGTGCGGCTGCGCCCGGGCGCGAGCCTGGATGCCGACACGCTGCGCGCGTTCGCCCGCGAGCGGCTTGCAGCCTACAAGGTGCCGAAGCACGTCACGGTGGTGGACGACTATCCGCGCACTGCAGCTGGGAAGGTGCAGAAGCACCTGTTGCGCCGGGTGCTTCCGGCAGCTCCCGGTTGACGCCGCAGGTTGCGCCGCGCCGCACCCTCGCGCAGGCAAGCCGGCGTGCACGCGGCACGAAGGGCAGCGCTTTCATCGGCTTGCGCACAGGCGCGCGAACCGCGCACGGCGCATGGGCACGCCGTGCACGGCACGCTGCTTGACGGGGGAGGGGGGGCTTCCTACGTTCCCCGCGACGATTCCATCCGCCCCGCCCGCCGCGGCAGCGCGGGCATGCACAAGGAGAACGAGCCAATGGCTGGAGCGACGCATTCCGTGTCGGATGCGACCTTCGATCGGGAGGTGCTTAAGTCCTCCGAGCCGGTGCTGGTCGATTTCTTCGCCGAGTGGTGCGGGCCGTGCAAGGCCATGGCGCCGGCACTCGAGCAGGTGGCGGCGGAGCTCAAGGGCAAGGTCAAGGTGGCCAAGCTCGACGTCGACCAGAATCCCGAGGTGACGCGGCGCTACGGCATCCAGGCGATGCCGACGCTGATGATCTTCAAGGACGGCGAGGTGGCGGCCCAGCGCGTTGGCGCCCTCGTCCAGAAGAAGGCCCTGCAGGACTGGATCAACGGCTCGATCTGAGCTGGCTGGGCTCGCTCATCCACCAGGCATCGGCGATGAAGGGCGCGGACGCCCGCGCCTGAGGCGAGCACCGCGGCCGCTGAGGCGTCTCCCATCAGCTGGTGGCGGCCCGGCAGTGCTCGTCGGCCGGCAGCGGATCGCAAGCTCTGTCCCGCACGCACTTCTTCAGCGCATCGCTCAGCTCCTGGCGCCAGGTGCCGTCGATCTCCCCATCATAGAGGCGCGCCTCGGTGAGCCCGCACTGGTAGAGCTTGATCATGCGGGCGCCGCCGTACCACATGGCCTGATCGTAGTCGGCGAGCGCGCCCACGGGATCGCCCAGCGCCTGGCGGATGTGGGCGCGGGTGTCGAGCGCGTGCGGGCTGGTGGGGCTCAGCTGCAGCGACTTCTCAACGTCGGGCAGGCCTTGCGCCGCCCGCCCCCAGCGGAAATAGGCCCAGGCGCGGTTGTTGAGCGCCACCGCGAAGTCGGGCTTCATGGCGATCGCCACGTCGTAGTCGCGGATGGCCGTCTCGTAGCGGCCCTTGAGCGAGTAGGCAAGCGCGCGCATGGCATAGACGAAGCTGAGCTCGGCCGCGCTCTGGTCGCGCCGCTCGATGAGCGCCGTGCAGCCGGAGATGCGCCGCTCGATGTCCTCGCTGAAGCAGTCGGCGGCCGCGTCGGCGCGCACGGAGGCCGACAACCCTGCAAGCAGGGCGAGCGCCGCGGCAATCTCGATCAAACGTCGCATGGTCTGTCGGCCCGGTCGCGGTGACGGCCATATCTCGCACGGCGGCGCCGGCGAGACCAGCCCGCATGCGAGCGCTTAGCCCATGAGCGGGCCTCGAATATGGCAAGCCGCTCCGCCCAGCTGAGGCGTCAGCGGAAGTGCTTGGAAAGTTTGAGCCCCTGGCCCTGGTAGTGGGACTTGAGGTCGCTGCCGTAGAGCACCTCCGGCACCTCGGCCATGCGCTCGTAGACGAGGCGGCCGACGATCTGGCCGTCCTCGAGGATGAACGGAACCTTGTGGCTCCTCACCTCCAGCACCGCCTTGGCGCCGGCGCCGCCGGCCGCGGCATGGCCGAAACCCGGGTCGAAGAAGCCTGCGTAGTGCACGCGGAACTCGCCCACCAGCGGATTGAAGGGCACCATCTCGGCGGCGTGCGTGGGCGGCACGTGCACCGCCTCCTTGGAGGCCAGGATGTAGAACTGGTCGGGGTCGAGGACGAGGCGCCGCGCCGCCTCGCCGCGCACCGGCTCCCAGAAGTCGGCGATGCGGCAGGAGCCCGGCTTGTCGACGTCGACGAGGCCGGTGTGGCGCTTGGCGCGATAGCCCACCAGCCCGTCCTCGCCGCCGGCGAGGTCGACGGAGAGGGCGATGCCGCCGGAGATGTCGGCCTCCGCGGCCGATACCAGCCTCTCCCTGCTGTGCAGCCTGGCGAGCGCCGCATCGTCGTCTCCGCAGGCGCCGCGGCGGAAGCGCACCTGATTGAGGCGCGAGCCCTGCCGCACCACGATCGGGAAGGTCTGCGGGCAGATCTCGGCATAGAGCGGGCCGTGGTAGCCGGCGGGCACCTGGTCGAAAGCGGCGACGCCGTCGGCGATGACCCGCGTGAACACGTCGAGGCGGCCGGTGGAGCTCTTGGGGTTGGCGGCGGCGGCCAGGGTGCCGGGAAGCGCCATGCTCTCGAGCAGCGGAACGATGTAGACGCAGCCCGTCTCCAGCACGGCGCCGCCGGCAAGGTCGATGGTATGCAGCCGCAGCTCGGCCAGCTTGTCGGCCACGCGCGTGTCGCGGCCGGGCAGGAAGGATGCTCGCACCCGGTAGGCCTTGGCACCCAGGCGCAGATCGAGGCTGGCGGGCTGCAGCTGCTCGGGCAGGAGGGGCGCGGCGAGCTGGACCTGGCCCGCCGCGATCAGGCCGCGAATGGCCTGTACCGGCAGGATGCCCGCTCTCGATGCAGCGGCTCTCCTCGACTGCGCTCTTGCCTGCGCCTTGGCCACGTGCCGCCCTCGCCTGAAGCCCGTCTAGAACGAATCAGGCATTGACGCCAAGCGGGCTGCCGCGCTAATCCCCGTCTCGCACTACGTGGTGATTTGGCCGGCCGGCTTGCAGCCACGCAAAAGAAGTCGCTAAAAGGCCGTGCGCGCGAACACCGACCCGACGGCGCCCGGCTCAGAGCAAGGCGGCCCCTTCGGGGCGGTTTTTTTGTGCCTGGCACCGGCCAGGCGAGGGAGTGCGCGCACATGACCAGCGATCCTCACGGCACCTCGGGGCCGCAGGCCTGGGGCCTCGAGACCCGCCTCGTGCACGGCGGCGGCCTGCGCTCGCAGTTCGCCGAGACGTCGGAGGCCCTGTTCCTGACGCAGAGCTACGTCTACGGCTCCGCCGAGGAGGCCGAGGAGCGCTTCAAGAGCGAGGCGGGCTTCATCTACAGCCGCTACGCCAACCCGACCGTGGCCATGCTCGAGGAGCGCATGAAGCTCATCGAGGGGGCGGAGGCCGCCCGCGCCACCGCCACCGGCATGGCCGCCGTCACCGCCGCCCTGCTGTGCTTCCTCAAGGCCGGCGACCACGTGGTCGCCGGCCGGGCCATGTTCGGCTCCTGCCGCTACGTGGTGGAGGACCTGTGCCCGCGGTTCGGCATTACCTCGACGCTCGTCGACGGCCGCGACCTCGGCGCCTGGCAGCGCGCCATCCGGCCCGGCACCAGGGCGGTGTTCTTCGAGACCCCCGCCAACCCGACCCTGCACATCGTCGACATCCCCGCCGTGGCCGAGATGGCCCACGCCGTGGGTGCCCTGGTGGTGGTGGACAACGTGTTCGCCACGCCGCTCCTGCAGAAGCCCCTCAAGCTTGGCGCCGACGTCGTCGTCTACTCGACCACCAAGCACATCGACGGCCAGGGGCGGTGCCTCGGCGGCATCGTGCTGGGGTCGCAAGCCTATGTGAAGGACCACCTGCACAACTTCCTCAAGCACACCGGTCCGTCCATGAGCCCGTTCAATGCCTGGGTGATGCTTAAGGGCCTCGAGACGCTGTCCCTGCGCGTGCGCGCCCAGTGCGAGAGCGCGGCCCGCATCGCCGATCATCTTTCCGGGCGCGAGGGCGTGGAGCGCGTGCTCTACTGCGGCCGCGAGGACTTTCCGCAGGCGGCGCTGGCCAGGCGCCAGATGGCGGGCTTCGGACAGGTCGTCACCTTCGACGTGGCGGGCGGCAAGGCGGCGGCCTTCCGTTTCCTCAACGCCCTCCGCCTCGTCAAGATCTCCAACAACCTGGGCGACGCCAAGAGCCTCGTCACCCACCCCGCCACCACCACCCACCAGCGCCTCAAGCCGGAGGCGCGGGCGGAGCTGGGCATCGGCGAGGGCACGCTGCGCCTGTCGGTGGGTCTGGAGTCGGTCGAGGACCTGGCGGCCGACATCGACCGCGCGCTGGCGGCAGCCGCGCGGCCTTGAGCGCGGCCGCGCGCCGGGCCAGCCGCCCCGCGTCGACGTGCGCTGTCGCGGCCGGGGTCAGGTGGCGGCGATGCGTTCGAGCCCGCCCATGTAGGGGCGCAGCTCCTCGGGGATGGCGACCGAGCCGTCCTCCAGCTGATAGTTCTCGAGGATGGCAATCAGCGTGCGGCCCACCGCCAGCCCCGAGCCGTTGAGCGTGTGCACGAAGCGCGTCTCCTTGCTGCCCTTGGGCCGATAGCGCGCCTGCATGCGCCGGGCCTGGAAGTCGCCGCAGTTGGAGCAGGACGAGATCTCGCGGTAGGTGTTCTGGCCCGGCAGCCACACCTCGATGTCGTAGGTCTTGCGCGCGGCAAAGCCCATGTCGCCGGTGCACAGGAGCACGGTGCGGTAGGCGAGGCCGAGGCGCTTCAGCACCTCCTCGGCGCAGGCTGTCATGCGCTCGTGCTCGGCCGCCGACTGCTCGGGCGTGGTGATGGAGACGAGCTCGACCTTGGAGAACTGGTGCTGGCGGATCATGCCGCGCGTGTCCTTGCCTGCGGCACCGGCCTCGGCGCGGAAGCAGGGCGTGTAGGCCGTGACCCGCATGGGCAACGCGTCCTCGCTCAGGATCGACTCGCGCACCAGATTGGTGAGGGGGACCTCCGCGGTAGGGATGAGCCATCGAACTGTTTCGAGGATCGGCCAAATCCCGGTCACTATGCCGTCCGTGAGTTTTGGGTTGTCGAGTCTCGCCGTTATCCTTCCAGCGCTTGCTGCGTATGCTCTCTCCAGTTCATCCTTCCGCGGTCCCCGGAAAGTAAACGACAGCGTGCCCGGAACCTCCCCGACGGACGCTGCAAACTCATTCTCCGGAATCTCTTGCCGCGCCAAGGCCAGGAACTGGTCCTCGCGGAACTTTGGCAGCTGCGCCGTGCCGTACATGACCTCATCCCGCACGAGGTAGGGCGGCGCGATCTCCGTGTAGCCGCCAATGCCCCCCTGCTCAGGCGCGGTGTGGATGTCGAGCATGAAGGCCGCCAGCGCCCGTTCCAGCCGCGCCAGCTGCCCCTTGAGCACGACGAAGCGCGAGCCCGACAGCTTGGCCGCCGTCTCGAAGTCCATGAGCCCCAGCGCCTCGCCGATCTCGAAGTGCTGCTTGGGCGCATCGGTCCAGGAAAATTTCGGCGGCTCGCCCACCCGGCGCACCTCCCTGTTGGCCGTCTCGTCGCGGCCCTCCGGCACGTCGTCGGCCGGCAGGTTGGGGACCACGGAGAGCGCATCGTGGAGAGCCTTGTCGGCGGCGCGCTGCTCCTCCTCGCCCCTGGCGAGCTGGTCCTTGAGGGCGGCCACCTCGGCCACCAGCGCCTGCGCCCTGGCCTCGTCCTTGGCCCCTTTCGCCTTGCCGATCTCCTTCGACGCCGCATTGCGCCGCGCCTGCGCCTCCTGCAGGCACGTCACCACTTTGCGCCGTGCCTCGTCGAGCGCGATCAGCTGCTCGGCCGAGCTCACGTCCTTGCCCGGCTCCAGGCCTCGCTTCTTCAGGCCGGCGTCGAACGCGCCGGGATTGTCGCGTATCCACCTGATGTCGAACACGGGGCCTCGCCTCTCGCTCCACCGTCATCCGCCGCCGTCATCCCGGCTGGGACCAGTGCACGGTGGCTGTGTCATCGCTCGCCGGTGCCGCCAAAGTTCGGCGCGGCGCGGCCTGCGCCGGAACGACGCTTCGAGCTTTCGTGCCGTGCTATACGGCGGCGTGCGCGATCGGTCCAGCCGAACGCTTCTGGCGCCGGAGCAGGCGGCACCCTGGATCCGGGTGACAAACGCCGGCATGGCCGCGAAACCGCGGCTCGTGCGGAGAGCCCCTCAGCTCGCCGCCTGCGCCGCGGCCTCCCTGGCCAGGCGCTGCCGCTCCACCCGCGCCACCGCCAGAATCGCCGCCTCGTAGAGCAGCACGGTCGGCGCCGCCATGGCGATCATGCTGAAGGGATCGGGCGGCGACAGGATGCCCGCCGCCGCCGTGATGGCGACGATGGCGTAGCGGCGGAAGTCGCGCAAATTCTGGGCGCCGATGATGCCGGCCTGCGCCAGAAGGGTGAGCACCACCGGCAGCTGGAACATGATGCCGAAGCCGATGATGAGCGTCATGATCAGCGAGAGGTACTCGCTCACCCGCGCCTGCAGATGGATCTCCACCTGCCCCCCCGTCTGCTCCATCGACAGGAAGAACTTCATGGCGAGCGGCATGACGACGAAATAGACCACCGCCGCCCCAAGCAAGAACAGGGCGAATGTCCACCACAGGTAGGGCCGGAAGGCCTCCCGCTCGTTCTTGTAGAGGCCGGGCGCCACGAACTTGTAGACTTGGTAGGCGATGAGCGGGAAGGCGAGGAACACCGCCCCGAACAGGGCAAGCTTGAGCTTGGTGAAGAAGAACTCGTGCGGGGCGGTGTAGATCATCTCGATCTTCTGGCCCTCCCCCCGCGCCACCTGGTAGGGCCATACCAGCACATTGTAGATTTCGGTGGCGAAGGCGAAGCACGCCACGAAGCCGATGCCGATCCCGATCAGCGCGTAGATCATGCGCTGGCGCAGCTCGATCAGGTGGTCGATGAGCGGCGCTTTGGAGGCTTCGATCTCGTCGTAGCCTTCGCGCTTCTCCGGCTCGAGCTGCCCAGGCTTGTCCTGCATCGCCGGCTACGCCCCGCTCTTGGCCCCAGCCTCGCCGGCTGCCGCGGGCCGCGGCTCGGGCGCCGCCTCGGCCAACTCCGGCCCGGCGCCGTTGAGACGCGGTGAGGGGGTGTCCGCGCCCACCTCGGCCTGCGCGGCATCGGCGCCGGTCTTGCCGCCGGGGGGCACCTGGTCGACGGCCATTGCCGCGTCGACGCTCTGCCCGGCCTGGCTCAGCTCCTTCTCGGCCGCCTGCTCGGCCGAGCGCATCGCCTGCTCGGCCTCCTGGCCCATGCCCTCGACCTCCTTCTTGAGCTGCTGGAGCTCGCTTTCGCGCATCGCCTCCTCGAACTGGGCGCGGAACTCGGCCGCCTGGCGCTTGATGATGCCGACGTACTTGCCGATCGTGCGCAGCAGCGCCGGCAGGTCCTTGGGACCTATGACCAGAAGCGCCACGATGCCGAGGATCAGCAGCTTGCTGGAGGTGATGTCGAACATCGGCTCAACCCAGTGCCGCGGCGCGAACCGCGGCGCCTCCCCGCCCGAAGCGGGCCCGGTGCGTGCAGAGCAGGGCCCCCTCGGGCCTCAGGCCTTGGAGCCCCAGCCGGCCTTGTTGGCCTCGGCGCTCGCAGCAGCCGCCTGCTGCTCGGCCTTGGCCGGCCCGCCCTCGAGCGCCTTCGGCGGCTCCTCCTTCTTGGCCGTCTCCTCGTCCTCGGCCATGCCCTTCTTGAAGCTCTTGATGCCCTTGGCCACGTCGCCCATGATCGAGGAAATCTTCCCGCTGCCGCCGAACAGCAGCAGCGCCACGGCCAGGAAGATCAGCCAGTGCCATACGCTCAGGCTACCCATTTCACCATCGCTCCTTGTGCAGCCCCAGCTGCAGGCTGCGCGTTGCCCGCACTATCGCAGAAAGGTCCGGCAGGGGCAAGTTTGGCGGCCCGCCACGGGCAGCTCTAGAAGCTTGAAACTCAGGCGATTCCACGGGTTGCGACGGCAATCCGCTGGTCCTGCCCATTACCCTCCTCGGCCGGGAATACGAGCACGCTCTCCGGGTCGACCGCAATCGACACCTCGGTGCCGGGCGCCGGCACCTCCCACTCGCGCACGAGCGTGAGGAGAGGCCGCTCGAAGCCCTCCGCGACGATCTCGAGCACCGCCAGGTCGCCCTGGAATCTGGTGTGAAGCACGCGTCCCGGCAACCCCCGGCCCGCAGGCCCAAGGCGGATGGCGCGGCGGCGGATGCACAGGATCGCCGCGTCGCCCTCGTCGAGCCCCGGCACGGCAAAGGCCCCGATGGGCGTGCGCAGCGCCCCGCCCCGCACCACCAGCGGGATCTCGTTGATCTCGGAGAACAGGCGCGCCACGAACAGGTCGGCGGGATTACGGTAGAGCATCTCGGCCCTGCCCGCCTGCACCAGCCGCCCGGCGCGCATCACGGCGATGCGATCGCCGAGGCGGATCGCCTCGGCGGGGGCGTGGGTGACGATGAGGCAGGTGGCGCGCGTCTCGCGCAGGAGCGCCAGCGTCTCCTCCTGCATGCGCTCGCGCAGCTGGACGTCGAGCCCCGAGAACGGCTCGTCCATCAGCATCACGGCCGGACGCGGCACGATGGCGCGGGCGAGCGCTACCCGCTGCTGCTCGCCGCCGGACAGGATGTGGGGGTAGTCGCCCGCGTAGCGCTCGAGGCCGACGCGGGCGAGCGCAGCCAGCGCTTCGCGGCGCGCCTCCTCGCGCGGCAGCGACTTGAGGCCGAAGGCGACGTTGTCGAGGATGGACAGGTGGGGAAAGAGGGCGAAGTCCTGGAACATCAGCCCGACGTTGCGCTTCTCGGGCGGAACGAAGCGGGTTGGCCCCGCCACCTCCTGGTCGTTGATGAGCACGCGGCCGGCGGTCGGCCTCTCGATGCCTGAGGCGACGCGCAGGAGCGTGGTCTTCCCGCAGCCGGAGGGCCCCAGCAGGCACACCACCTCGGCCGGAGCGATGTCGAGGGAGATGCCGGCGAGCGCCGGCGTGGCGCCGTAGCTTCGCTCCACGCGCTCGAAGGTGAGGCGGGCGGCGAAGGTGGCGGCCGCACGCCCGGCGCGCGGCGCCGGCGCCGCGCCGTCGGCAGCGGGGCGGCCTCTCGGCCAAAACCTTTCCGCGAAGTTCACGGTCTCTCGTCCGGGTCGGTCCCTGGGCTGTCGGCGGTGCTGTCGTCGGCCTCTCTATGCACGCGACCCTCGCCTCTGTCCAACCCCGCGGGGACATTCAGGAGCGGCCGCGAAGCCAGGCGCGCACGCCGCCGCCGCCCGCGCCCGCGCGCCCCCACAGCCGCGAGCTGGCAATGTCCGCGCCTTCACGCATGGCGGCGAGCTTCTTCCACACGATCGACGGGGCCACCCACTCCCGGCCGCTGAAGGTGCCGAAGCCGCAGTCGGTGGAGGCGATCACCCGCTCGCGGTCGCCCACAACGCTCACCGCCTCCTCGATGCGCCGCGCCACCACCTGCGGGTGCTCGACGAAGTTGGTGGTGCTGTCGATCACGCCGGGGATCAGCAGCCAGTCCTTGGGCAGCGGGTTGGCCCGCAGCGCCTCGTACTCGTGCTGGTGGCGCGGGTTGGCGAACTCGATGGTCAGGGCCCCGACGCGCGCCTGGTAGAGTATGGGCAGAATGCTGGCGAGCGGGATGTCGTGGACGTGCGGGCCCTCCCAGTTGCCCCAGCAGCAGTGCAGGCGCACGCGGTCCCTGGGAATGCCCTCCAGCCCCGCGTTGATGGCCGCCATGTGCCGCTCGCACACCGCCAGGAAATCCTTCTCGCTCAGGTCCTGGAAGGTCATGGTGCGCTCCATGGCGAGATCGGGGGCGTCGATCTGCAGGATCAGCCCCGCCTCGTGGATCGCCCGGTACTCGGGCCGCAGCTCGCGCGCCAGCGCCGCCAGGTAATCCTCGTGGCTCTCGTAGTAGGCGTTCATCATGGTGGTGGCGACGATGCCGGGCGAGGGCGCGGTCATGAACGTCTCCACGAACGCCGGCGTGGCGCCGGCGGCGCAGCGCTTGAAGCGGGCAATTTCTTCCTCGATGTCCTTGGTGCCGAGGTAGCGCACCTCGGCCACCGCCTGGGGGGCGTTGGAGATCTTGGCGCGCCGGGGGAAGCGGCGGGCGAACATCTCGATGAGCTCCGGCACCTCCTGGAAGTCCTTGCCGATCTTGCGCCTGGATTCCCCGCCGAAGCCCGACATGCGCGCCGGGATGTAGGTCTGGAAGCCGACCCGCTGCTGCTCGCCGTCGTTGCCGATGTCGATGCCGGCCGCGATCTGCGCCTCGACCGTGTCGCGCACGGCACGGTCCATCTCTGCCGCCATGGTCGCAGGGTCGACCGCCTCGCCGGCTTCGCGCCGGATCAGGAGGTCTGTCAGGACCGGATTGCGCGGCAGGCTGCCGACGTGCGTGGTGAGGATGCGGTCGCGGCTAGTGATCATGGGGCTCCCCGGGGCTTCTCGAGGCCGCCACTATAGCCGCCGCCGGCCGCCGCGGCACGGCCCGCACCGCCGCGCGCGCCTCAAGTCTCGGCCCAGTCCGCCAGGCGGCCGAGAAAGGCCAGGCACTTCTCCAGCTCGTCGATGCGGATGAACTCGTTCTCGGTATGCGCCTGGGCGATGTCGCCCGGCCCGCACACGATGGCCGGCGCGCCGCCGGTCTGGAAGAGGCCCGCTTCCGTGCAGTAGGAGACGGCATAGGTCTCGCTCTGGCCGGCGAGCTTGAGGGCGAGCGGCACGATGTCGGAGCCCGCATCGGCAGCGTAGGCCGGCACGCTGTTGGTTATCCTGATGCGGATATCGGCCTCGGGGGCGAGGCGGCGCATGTGCGACAGGCAGGTGGCCTCGGCGAAGGCTCTGAGCCGGCGGTCGAGGGTCATAGGGTCGAAGCCCGGCAGCGCCCGCGTCTCCCAGCCGAACCAGCACGGCGCCGGCACGACGTTGGAGGCGGTGCCGCCCTCAATCTGCGTTACCTGCAGCGTGGTCCACGGCGGATCGAAGCGGGGGATATGCGGGCCGGCCCTGAGCTCCTCCTCCATGCGCAGGAGCTCGCCGATCATGCGGCTGGCGTAGGCCACCGCGTTGACGCCGTAGTGCGGCATGCTGGAGTGAGCGGCGCGCCCGGTCAGGTCCACTCGCCAGCGCGTGGGGCCCTTGTGGGCATCGACCACGGCCATGCCGGTCGGCTCGCCGACGAAGACGTAGCGCGGCGGCGGCAGGCTGCGGCCAAGCTCGGCGATCATCGGCCGCACGCCGGTGCAGCCCACCTCCTCGTCGTAGGAGAGGGCGAGGTGAAAGGGCACCTTGAGCTTGCGCGCCGCCAGCCCCGGCACGATCGCCAGGCAGCAGGCGATATAGCCCTTCATGTCGCAGGTGCCGCGGCCGTAGAGCCGGCCGTCGCGCTCGACGAGGGTGAAGGGGTCGCTGTCCCACCTCTGGCCCGCCACCGGCACCACGTCGGTGTGGCCGGAGAGGGCGATGCCGCCCCGGTCGGCGGGGCCGATGGTGGCGAACAGGCTGGCCTTGTGCCCGTCGGCGGTGGGCACGCGCCGGCTCGCCACGCCGTGGCCGGCGAGGTAGGCCTCCACGAACTCGACGAGCGGGATGTTGGTCCTGAAGCTCGTGGTGTCGAAAGCGACGAGCCGTGCCAGCAGCTCCTTGGCAGTGGCGAGGCTCGGGCTCATGGCTACCTTCGCTTGGGATCAATTAACGCTGCGCCGGGCGTGCGGGCAGTCGAGCGAGAAGGCAGGGATCGCCACGTTGAACAGCTCGCCGCTCTCGGTCGTCATCTGGTAGGTGCCGACCATGATGCCCGAGGGCGTGTCGAGGGAGCAGCCGGAGGTGTAGCGGTAGGAGCTGCCGGGCGCCAGCACCGGCGTCTCGCCTACCACGCCCGGCCCGCGCACCTCCTCGGTGCGGCCTTTGCCGTCGGTGATGCGCCAGTGGCGCGAGCGCAGCTGCACCGTCTCGCTGCCCTCGTTGGCGATGTCGATGGTGTAGGCCCAGAAGAAGCGGCTCTCGTCGGGTGCCGACTCCTCCTCCAGATACTGCGGCATGGCGCGCACGCGGATGCCACGGGTCACGGCTTCATACATGGGCAGGCGGTAACCGCTGGCGATGACGATGGCCGGAGTCTAGCCAAACTTGGCCGGCGACGCCAATCGCCGCGGTGGGGGCTGGGAAGGCTTCCGGTCACTTCGGCCGGTTCCCTCCGGCGCACTACGCCTTCGGCTATTGCGCCCACGGTGGGTCGTGCAGAGGCTTGCGCCGAAGCCTCAGGGTGCCCGCGGGCGGCGGAGAGGCCGCCCGCCGGGCTCGCGCGGCCTCACTGGCGCCGCAGCCACTCGTCCACCTCCTGGCGGACCTGGTCCTTGGCGTAGCCGTAGCGCGCCTGGATCCTCCCTTCGAGCTGCTCGCGGTCGCCGTTGATCTGCGTCAGCTCGTCGTCGGTGAGCTTGCCCCACTGCTCCTTCACCTTGCCGGCGAACTGCTTCCAGTTGCCCTCGACACGATCCCAGTTCATTGCACTCTCCTTCTGTGTACTCATCTTCTGTCTTGCTGTGCGCGACCTTCCCGGGCTGGGGGCCGCCGGGGCCGGGCAGGCCCGGCGTCGGCGGCTGGGGGCTGGCTTGGCCGCACCTCGGCGGTAACGCGCCGCTCGTGCTTCCGTTCCGCCTTCGCCGCCGCGGGCGGTGCGCCGCGGCGGATCCAGGAACGAGCTGTGGGCTGTGTCGTCGTGCAGGAAACCTCCGGCAGCGAGGAGAGCTGATGGCGGACCAGGCAAAGCCGCTCGCAGTCGTGACCGGCGCCTCGACCGGCATCGGCTACGAGCTTGCCAAGTGCTGCGCCGAGAACGGCTTCGATCTGGTGGTGGCGGCCGACGAGCCGAGGAGCCACAGCGCAGCGAGCGAGCTCAAGGCGCTCGGTGCGAAAGTGGAGGCGCTGGAGGTCGACGTCGCTACGGCCGACGGGGTGGAGCGGCTGGCTGCCGCCGTCGGGCCGCGCCCCGTCGATGCGCTGCTCGCCAACGCCGGGCGCGGCCTCGACAAGGGGTTCCTCGACCAGGATTTCGCCGAGGTGCAGCAGCCGCCGCTGTCGGCGCGACGGCGGCTCGGCGAGGCGCGTCCGAGGACGGACGGCCGGGCTCGCGCGGGGCGGGGCCCTCGCGCCGATCTCAGTTCAGAAAGCCGAAGAGGTGCAGGAGAATGATCACGCTGATCGGCACGCCGGCCAGCCACAGAACGATGTACCGCAGCATGGGTCTCCTCCTCGCTCAGGTGCCCACCACCGGGCGCCGCCGGAAGCCGAGCGGGAACCTGGCGGGCGTGGCGCTGTCCCGATGCTCTCCACCCTTGACGGCCGCCCACCACGCCGCTGCGAGCGAGATCACCAGGGAGGCCGCGGTAACGAAGCCGGCGAGGACGGCGCCACGCCTGGCCTTGTCGGCGGCCCGGCGGGTCGCGTTCAGCGCCTCGGTGATGCGCGCCTCGGCATCCTGCTGCGGCAGGCCCGTCAGCTGCGAGACGCGCTGCACCAGGTAGCTGCGGTTCTGCGCGGACAGCGGGCCGGTCGCAATCGAGCTCGCCAGCAGGCGCGACAGCTCGGCGCGCACATCCGCTCCGGCCGGCTGCGCGGGGGGCTGCGTCCGCCCCTGGCCGCCGCCGGCGCCCGGGCGCAGCATCGCGTCGACCGCCAGCTCCATCGGGTCGGCCGTCGATGCAAGCGACGCGGCGGATTTGGTGACGAGATCGGCACCCGTCCTGGCGAGCGCACCGCCCGCGGCCAGGGCCAGCGCCGCGCCAATGACCATGCCGACGCCCCACACCAGGCCGCCGTGCAGGCCGTCGCGGAACTCAGTCTCGTCGGTGCGGAGCCCGGTCCATCGCGGCCGCATGCGGCCGGCGACGTAGCCGCCGGCCAGGAACGCGCCGATCTGCTGGGCCATCAGCCAGAACACGGCGAGGGAGCCGATGATCCAGGCGGGCAGCCCGGATCCGGGCCAGGGCGAGGTCGCCGACAGGCCGATGGCGGTGCCGAACGTAAGGAGCACGAATGAAAGGGCCGAGGCGATGACCGCGCCTGCGATCACCGCGCTCCAGTCCACCCAGCTCGTGGCCGAGGCGGCGTCCGCCGCCGCGGGAGCCCCGATGTCCGTCGCCGATTGGGCCATGGCTCTGTTCCTGGTTGGAGTCTAGCGGAGGCCGAGCACGCTCAGTATGAACATCACGACCACGATCAGGCCGACGAGATAGATGATGTCGTTCATGGCTCGCTACCTCGCATCATCCCGCGCACCGCACGCATCGCGGGCCGGTCGGGGCCCAGGGCACAGGCTCGCAGCCTGTCGGCCATCCGGCTCACGCTGTCCTCGCCGGGCTCGAGCCCGGGCGCCGGGCGGCGCGGCCGTTAGGCCGCCTGCCTCGGCGCTCCTGGGTCTCCTCTGCCGACAGGAGCTCGGCCGCGAACCACTCGATGGTGCGGACGAGCCCATTGGAATGCGGCACGCACGCCCGTCGTCGGCACGCATGCGCGGGCCGCAGGTGTTGAAGATGCGGGCGACCCGCCCGGCGACGCGGCCGGCGCGAAGGTAGTCGAAGACCAGGCTTTCCGCCGCCCGCTTGCCCTCGTCGTAGCAGGACCGCGGCCCGATCGGGTTCACGTTGCTCCAGTAGCCTTCCGCCTGCGGGTGGACCAGGGGATCGCCGTACACCTCGCTGGTGGAGGCCAGCACGAAGCGCGCGCCGCAGTCGCTGGCCAGCGCCAGCAGGTTGTGGGTGCCCAGCACGTTCGTCATCGTGTGGATGGGATCGAGCTGGCAGTGGGGAGGGGATGCCGCGCAGGCGAGATTGAAGATCAGGTCAGCGCGCAGGGATGGCGGCAACGGATCGATGCTGTCCAGCTGCACGAACGTGAAGCGCAGGTCCTGCTTCAGGTGGGCGAAGTTCTGAGGCCGGCCGGTGCAGAAGTTGTCGACGCCCACCACCGTCATGCCGCGGCTGAGGAGGGCATCGTACAGATGGGACCCGATGAACCCTGCGGCGCCGGCCACCAGGGCGCGCCTGGGCCTGCCGTCTCTTGCCATCGCCTTCGCTCCGTCGCGTTGAGCCTCGTGATCCCGCCCTGCGAGAGGAAACGTGAGTACCTTTGATCGGTTCCGATGTTATGCGTGCGCCGTGTCCGAGACGTCGTAGCGCTGATCACCGGGTCGCCAGTCCGCGAACCCGACCTCGACGCGGCGGCCGAGAAGCTCCTCCATGCGCGCCAGGACCTGCCGCAGGCTCACCGCGTTTTCCGGCCCGCCGCCGAGATTGTAGACGCTGCCTGTCGCCGTCCAGGAGGCTCGCGCCGATTCGGCGTGCGGCCGACCTTCGCCGACATCGGCGCGAGCGTGGCGCACCATCTCGGCCTCGCTGCGGCCCCGGCCGGCACGTCCTTCTGCTGACGCCGTGTGTGGTCGCCGGGCGCCCGCGCTCGGAACCGCGATCCGGCCAATGGGTTCAATGTTCGACGGCGACGGGACCGGCATTGGAGACTGGCGATGGCCAACGCCGCTGAGACCCAGCGCGACCGCCGGCAGGCCGCGGCGGCGGCCCGGCAGGGCGCGCGCATTCAGGCCAGGATCGACAAGATCGACAAGAAGGCGCGGAAGAAGGCGGGCGGATCGACGGCCGAGCCGGTGCAGGCGGGCATGCGCGAGTATCCGACGCGCTTCCCGCCGCAACACCTCATGAAGCCAGGCCTGGAAGCCGACCTCGATCCCGCGCCCATGTACGAGGCGCCAGGCTACAAGGGCTCGGACAAGCTGAAGGGCATGGTGGCCATCGTGACGGGCGGCGATTCCGGCATCGGGCGCGCGGTGGCAGTGCTGTTCGCCCGCGAAGGGGCCGACGTGGCCATCGTGTACCTGTGCGAGCACCGTGACGCGGAGGACACCAAGCGCGCCGTGGAGAAGGAGGGCCGGCGCTGCCTGCTCATTCCGGGCGACGTCTCCAGCAGCGACTTCTGCAGGCGGGCCGTGGCCGAGACGGTCGCGAGGCTCGGCCGGCTCGACATCCTGGTCAACAACGCCGGCTTCCAGCAGCACGTCGACGACATCCTCGACCTCAGCGACGAGCAGTTCGACCGCACCCTCAAGACCAATCTCTACGGCTACTTCTACATGGCGCGCGCCGCCGTCCCTCACATGAAGCCCGGCAGCTCGATCGTCATGAACGGCTCGGTCACTGGCCTGCTCGGCAGCGGCCGCCTGCTCGACTACGCGATGACCAAGGGCGGCATCCACGCGTTCACGCGCTCCCTGGCCTCGCACCTGGTGGACCGCGGCATCCGCGTCAACGCGGTCGCGCCGGGGCCGGTGTGGACGCCGCTCAATCCGGCGGACCGGCCCGCCGAGAGCGTCGAGGAGTTCGGCGCGGGCACGCCCCTGAAGCGCGCGGCGCAGCCGGAGGAGATCGCGCCGGCGTTCGTGTTCATGGCCGCCCCCTCGTGCTCGAGCTACATCACCGGCGAGATCCTGCCGGTGATCGGCGGATACAGCGGGGGCTGAGAGGCGATCGGCACGACCCACACGTTTGGCTGGACGGGGCCACCTGGAGGCATCTCATGAGCAGGTCTCTTCGCCTTACGACCGCCGCCGCATGGCTGGCGACCGCCCTCGCCGTGCCCACCGCCGTGGCCCTGCAGCAGACGGTGGACATCAACAAGATCACCGAGGCGGGCGTCGGCGAGAAGATCGGCACGGTCACCATCACCGACGGTCCCAGCGGCGTGTCGTTCAAGGTGGCGGTGTCGAACTTGCCGGCCGGCAGCCACGGCTTCCACGTGCACGAGAAGGGCGACTGCGGCCCCGGCAAGAAGGACGGCAAGATGCAGGCCGGCATCGCCGCGGGCGAGCACTTCGACCCAGGGCACACCAAGACGCACAAGGGCCCGAAGGGTCAGGGCCACAAGGGCGATCTGCCCGCACTCAAGGCCGATGCCAAGGGCAAGATCAACGCCACGGTCACCGCGCCGCGGCTGAAGGGCGAGGAGATCAGGGGCCGCTCCCTGGTGATCCACGAGGGCGGCGACACCTACAGCGATCAGCCGGAGAGCGGCGGCGGCAAGGGCCGCATCGCGTGCGGGGTCATCCCGGGCTGATACCGCCGCAGAGCATGCCGCGCAGGGCAGAGCGGACACGCACAGGACGCGAGGTTCAGGCGACGGCAACAGCACGGAAGACGATCGACCATGCGGCCATCCGCAAGTGGGTCGAGACGCACGGCGGCCGGCCGGCGCGGGTCGCGGAGACGGCCGCCGGCAGGCCGGAGGGGCAGGAGGGATCGGCGGGACTTCTGGCATCGACTTCGGCGAGCCCGACGAGTCTCTCGAGGAGATCTCCTGGGAGGAGTCTTCGACACTTTCGAGAAGCACAAGCTCGCCCTGCTCTACGAGGACGAGAGCTCCGGCCGGCAGAAAAGCCGGTTCTCCAAGTTCGTCCGGCGCGACTGACGGCGCCGCACCGCCGCCCCTCAGTCAGGAGGAGGACCGCCGCCGGTTGCGCGCCCGCGTCCTCGCGGCCTTGCGGGCTGCGGCCGAGCGTCCGGCGGCGCCCTTGGTGCGGGCCGCCTTGCGCGCGGCCTCCGACCGGCTGCGCGCGCTGCGCCGCGCGGCCGCGCGCGAGGCCTGTCGCGACAGCGCCGACCGCGACACCGTGCTGGTCGGCTCTTTCCTCAACACCCGCGAGACCGCTCGCGACACCCTCGGCCGGCGGCGCGTGGTGCGCTTGCCCTGGCCCGCCGCGTAGGCGTAGGCCGCGCTCTTGCGCGTGGCGGACTTGGCCTTGCCGCGCCCCGGCGGCGGCAGGTCCACGCCCGCCCGCCTCGCCTTGGAAAGGCCGATGGCGATGGCCTGCTGGGGCGAGCGGGCGCCGTGCTCGCCGCGGCGGATCTTGTGGACCTCCTCGCGCACGAACTCGCCGGCCTGCGTCGTCGCCGCCTTGCCGGCGCGCCTGGCCCTGCGCGCCTTCTCGATGGTTCGCTTCTCAGGCATGAGACCTCCTCACGCGGCAGGATGGCGCGCTTCCGCTTGCGCCGACCGCCGCCAAGCTTTGCTCCGTATGGCGAGAACGCGCGCGTGGAGCCTTTGATCCGGGGCCCGCCGCGCCAGCGCTCGGGGCTGCAGCGTGAGCGGCCGCGCCCCAGCGCTCAGCCTGGGGGCGACATCCGCCCGTCCTTCGCCCGCCCTCTGCAGTCCAAACAGAGGAAGCTCGAGGCGGTTCCCGAAGCCACGGCCGGGGCGCGGGCGCAGCGCACGCCACGCGGCGCCACCGGTGCGCCGTTAACGTAAATTCCGTCCGCGGGCTGCGCATCGCCTGGAGGGCCAAAAACAGGGGGCCCGCGCGGGGGGCACCCCTACCCCCCTGGCGTAGCGCGCGGGCGTCCTGGAGGCTCCTGGGTGCCCGCAAACGGGCGTCCGCAGCGAGCCCGTCGCCCCGGCCCGTCCGCAGCGTCGGCTGCAACGGCCGCGCCCCTGCCGTTAACCCGATGTGCGGGTATCCCCGTTAACCCGATGTGCGGGTATCCCCGTTCCGGCGCGTGCCGGACCGGTCGGCCAGGCGGGCCCGGGCACCGCCCCCGGCCGTGCCGCCAAGCCGGCGCTCGAGCAGGCGCAGCACCGCGTGCTCCGCTTTCGGCAGCTGTGACCGCCCATTGCCGGCGGCTGATCGCCGGAGCGAGGGCAAGGTGCCCTCGAGGTAGGCCTCCACCACCTGGGGATGCACGTAGCTCTTGCGGCAGACGGCGGGCGTATTGCCGAGCCGCCCGGCCACCGCCTCGATCGCCCTGCGCACGTTGCTCCGGGCCTGGGAGGCGTTGCGCGCCGGCCCCACCGCATCGAGGGCGAGCGCCGCCAGCACGCTGCCGGCCCAGGTGCGGAAGTCCTTGGTCGTCACGTCCCCGCCGGCGAGCTCGCGCAGATAGCCGTTGACGTCCGAGGAGTCGATCGTCCGCACCACGCCCGCCTCGTCCACGTACTGGAAGAGGTCCTGTCCCGGCAGCTCCTGGATGGAGCGGACCGCCCGCACGATGCGCCGGTCCCTGACCCGCAGGCGCCAGGTCTTGCCGCTCTTGCCCTTGAAGTGGAACCTCAGCTCCCCACTGCCGACCTGCACGTGGCGGTTGCGCAGCGTGGTGAGTCCGTAGCTTTCGTTCTCTCTCGCGTAGCCGTCGTTGCCGACGCGGATCAGCGTGCTGTCGAGCAGGCTCACGACGGTGGCCAGCACCTTCTCGCGCGACAGCCCCGGCCCGGCCATGTCCCTGGCGATGCGGGCGCGCAGGCGGGGCAGCAGGCGGGCGAAGGCGATCATGTGCTCGTACTTGTCGGCGTCGCGGGCTTCCCGCCATAGGGGATGATACCGGTACTGCTTGCGCCCTTTCGCGTCGCGGCCGACCGCCTGGATGTGCCCGGCGGCATCGGGGCAGATCCACACATCGGTCCACGCTGGCGGCACCGCCAGCGACTTGATGCGGCGCAGAGTGCCGGGGTCGGTGACGGCTCTCCCGCCGGGGCCGGCGTAGCGAAAGCCCGTGCCCGACCGCAGGCGGCGGATGCCGGGGGCGGCATCGGAGACGTACCTGAGGCCGGCGGATTGCGCTACGGCCTGCTCCGGGGCCTTGCTGGTGGAAGGGCGTGTCAAGGCGTGAGGGTCGGGGGAGGACAAGCTGCATCCCGCTGGGACGCACCCGCGCGGCGCCGGCTTCCCGTCAGGGCGCGCCGGGCGCGCAGCGCACGAGCGCAGGGGCCGCGGCCACCCGCGGCAGGAGCGGTGCGCGTTGCGCACCGCCCCTCGGGCCAGGGAGGAGAAGGCATCGGGGATGAACCGGGCCCGTCCGTGCGGCATGAACGGCTCCCGCCATCATTGGTTCCGCTGCCGCTGGCGCGCCGCGCGCTCCACCACGCGCGCTTATTTCAGCAGCGTCACCGGCGAGATGCATCACCTTGGTGGCGACCGAGCCCAGAAACAGGTTGCCCATGGCGCTTATCCCACGCGTCCCCATCACGATCCCGTCGCAGCCCGATGCGTCGGCCTGCCGGGCGATGGTGGTTGCCTGATCGCCGCTCGCGATGTCGACGGTGTGGGGGACGCCGGCTGCTTTGGCCCGCTCCTCCCCCCGCGGCAGGCCAACGTGTTTCACGAGGGTCCCGCGCGCCTGCCGGCAACGGAACGGAGCAGCCGAACGTTCGTTGATCAACACGGATGCCGGTGGCCTGCAGCATGCCGGCGCAATCCTGGCAACCAGATGCGGCAATCCCAGCAATGCGCACGATCCCGCGCGAAGTCGGCTTCGACCACACGCTCGCGCTGGCGCGCGAAGGCTACAATTTCATCGCCAACCGCTGCGACCGGCTCCGCACCGATGTGTTCCAGGCGCGGCTGATGCTGCGCCGCGTGGTGTGCATGCGCGGCCGGGAGGCGGCTGAGATGTTCTATGCCGGGGACCGCTTCACCCGGGTCGGCGCGATGCCGGCGAGCGTCCTGAAGCTGCTCCAGGACTACGGCAGCGTGCAGCTCCTGGACGGGCCGGCGCACCGCCGCCGCAAGAGCATGTTCCTTTCGATCGGCAGCCCCGGCGAGGCGGCGCGCCTCGCCAAGATCTTCGCCGACGAGTGGGACCGCGGCCTCGACCGGTGGCAGGGCCGGGAGCGCGTGGTGCTCTTCGACGAGCTGCGGCTCATGCTGACCCGGGCGGCGACGGACTGGGCTGGGGCGCCGCTGGCGGAGGCCGAGCTCGAGGCGCGCACCCGCGAACTCGCGGAGATGATCGAGGGGACCGGGTCCATCGGCCCGCGCAACTGGCGCGCGCAGTGGCTGCGGCGGCGCTCGGAGCGCTGGGCGCGCGGCGTCATCGACAAGGTGCGGTCGGGCGAGATTTCCCCGGAGGGGCGCTGCGCCGTCAGCATCATCGCCGCCCATCGCGACCTCGACGGCAGGGAGCTGGACTCGGGCACGGCGGCGGTCGAGCTGCTCAATGTGGTGCGCGCCGTGCCGGCGGTGGCCCGCTTCATCGTATTCGCCGCCATGGCCCTGCACGAGAGCCCGGACGTGCGCCGGCGCATCGCCGCCGGCGACGCCGAGTACCTCGACCAGTTCGTGCAGGAGGTGCGGCGGCTGTCGCCGTTCTTCCCCTTCATCGGCGGGCGCGTGCGCCGGCCGTTCGAGTGGAAGGGCTATTCCTTCCCCGAGGCGCAGTGGGTGATCCTCGACCTCTACGGCACCAACCGAGACCCGCGCAGCTGGAAGGACGCGGAGTTCTTCCGGCCGGAGCGGTTCGCCGAGGCGCCCGACAAGTTCCAGTTCGTGCCCCAGGGCGCCGGCGATGCGGCCACCACCCATCGCTGCCCGGGCGAGGAGCTGACCGTTCGCCTGATACGCACCGCGGTACGCCTGCTGGTGGACCGGACCACCTACGAGGTCCCCGACCAGGACCTGACCGTCGACCTTTCGCGCTTGCCGGCGCTGCCCAGGAGCGGCTTCGTCATATCGCGGCCGCGCCGCCTCGTCCGTCCCGCCGCGCTCCCCTCGCACATTGCGGCAGGGTCCACGCTTTGAGGGGCGGCCAGGAACCGAACCCCCGCGGGCGCGATGCGCCAGAGGCGGGCGGAGGGGCCGGAGCATGGTCATGAGCGCCACCGGGCTCGAAGTGCTCGACAAGTCGGTGCAGACGACCAACCTGTGGCTCGAGGAGATCAACTCCCGGATCGGGCCGGACCGGCGGGTCGCGTGGCACGTGCTGGGTGCCGTGCTGCGCACGCTGCGCGATCGGCTGCCCATAGGTCTTGCCGCCCACCTCGGGGCGCAGCTGCCGCTCGTCGTACGCGGCCTCTACTACGACCAGTGGCGTCCGCGGGCCAAGCCCTCGAAGCTGCGCTCGGCCGACGACTTCCTGCAGCAGGTTGCGTCCGGCCTCGAAGGCACACGGCCCGTCAACACCGAGGCGGCGACGCGCGCCGTGTTCCAGGTGCTCAACCACTACCTCGACCCCCATCAAGTGGCGAACGTGCGCGATGCCCTGTCCAAGCCGGTGCGCGGCCTATGGCCGGAAAGCGCAACCGCACCGGGAAAGGATGAAAGCGAGCGCCCGTTGGAGCGGACCGAACCGTAGGCGGGTGCAGGAGCGCCGGAAGCAGCCGCTCAGAAGCCGATCGGCCCCGCCGCTGGCGTGCCCGGGACCTGGAACAGAAGCGCAATCAGCACGGCTCCGGCCAGGCCCGCGATGAGCACGATCCACTGCAGGCGCTTGCGCAGGGCGGTGCTCTCGGCGCGTGCCCTGTCGTCCTCGTCCTTCCTGGGCGGGGCGGGCTGGGGCGGCCCTTCGCGAACCGGCATGGCAAGTTCTCCCTGCTGCTGCGGGTGCAACCATCGAGTCTGGCGCATGTTCCAGGGCGGAGCGGACCCGGCGGGGCAGCAGCCGGCGCGGGAACCCCGGCATTTCCGGCCGCGTTCGGAGATCACAGCCCGAGGTGCCATATGCCCAAGACACGGCTCACCATCATCGACGGCCCGCGCAAGCCCGACCTGCAGTGGGCGGTCGCCTACCCCGAGAAGCACCTCCACATCCACTTCGAGACGGAGGAAGACCCCGTCGACGTGCACCTCGACCGAATGGAGGAGCTCGCCGACGGCATGAGCTTCGGCCTCAGCGGCCACGTCGTCTCAAGCAACCACAAGAGCAAGGCCTTTCGGGCCGTCTATCACCTCTCCGACCAGGGCTCGCAGCGGCGGGGCGTGATCGAGATCCTCAACATCATGGACAGCTGAGCCCCTCTCTCCGCCCGCGTCGGTGCTGCGGCAGTCCTGAGGGCGAAGCTTGGGCCCGCTGCCGCTGCCACCACCGAGCCGGCGGCCAGGGAACTGACGCTGTCGGCGCCGCGTTGGCTCGGCAAATGAGCAGTTGCGGATGTGCGGCATGGCCCTCTCGCGTTCCCGACGCCGGGCATCGGCCGGTCTGGCGATGGTGTTGATGTTGCCCCTGGCGCTGGCGGCGGCGCGCGCGGAGGTGAGGCAGCCGGCCGTGGAGCATGGGCCCAACCCACAGGTGCCCAAGCCGACCACGAGCTGGGTGCCGACCATCAAGTGGTCGGTGGCGACGGAGCCGTGGCCGGCGGGCGCCACGCCCAAGGCGGCAAAGGGCCTGGCGGTCGCGGCCTTCGCCCGCGAGCTGAAGCACCCGCGCTGGCTCCACGTGCTCCCCAACGGGGATGTGCTGGTCGCGGAGGCGGCGACCGAGCCGTCGGCCGGATGGTCCCCGCGTCGGATCTTCCAGAACTGGGTGCAGCGCAGATCGGGGGCCATCGTCGAGAACGCCAACCGCATCTCCCTCCTGCGCGATGCCGACGGCGACGGCGTCGCCGAGATGCGCACGGTTTTCCTCGAGGGGTTGCGCCAGCCGTTCGGCATGGCCCTGGTCGGCGATCAGCTCTATGTCGCCAACACCGACAGCGTCGTTCGCTTCACCTACAGGGAAGGCCAGACGCGCATCGAGGAGAAGGGCACCAAGCTGCTCGATCTCCCCGTCGGGCACCACTGGACGCGCAATCTCCTGGCGAGCCGCGACGGCACCAAGCTCTACGTCACGGTGGGCTCGGGCAGCAACATCGCCGAGAACGGCATCGACAAGGAGGAAGGGCGCGCGACCATCCTCGAGCTCGATCTGGCCTCCGGCCGCTCGCGGATTTTCGCCTCCGGGCTGCGCAACGCCAACGGCATGGCCTTCGAGCCGCAGACCGGGGTCCTGTGGACGGTCGTCAACGAGCGCGACGAGCTGGGCGACGAGACGCCGCCGGATTATCTCACCTCGGTCAAGGACGGCGGCTTCTACGGCTGGCCCTACAGCTACTGGGGCAGGCACGTGGACGAGCGCGTCAAGCCCCAGCGCCCGGACCTGGTGGCGAAGGCGATCGTGCCGGACTATGCGCTGGGCGCCCACTCTGCAGCCCTCGGCCTCGCGTACTACGATGGGAGGCTGCTGCCGGAGCCGTTCCGCGGCGGCATGTTCATCGGGCAGCACGGCTCGTGGAACCGCTCGGAGTTCAGCGGGTACAAGGTGGTGTTCGTCCCCTTCCGGGACGGCCGGCCGCAGGGCCAGCAGCCCGTCGACGTCCTCACCGGGTTCCTGAAGGCGGACGGCAGCGGCAAGGCCCATGGCCGCCCCGTCGGCGTGGCCGTGGACAAGGCCGGCGCGCTTCTGGTCGCCGACGATACCGGCAACACCGTGTGGCGGGTGACGGGCGACCAGCCCCAGGCCCGCTCGCAATGACCGGGCGGAACGAGCGGCTCAGATCGCCGACTTTTCCGGCACCCGGGCCCGCCGCCGCGGCAGCATGCGCAGGATGAGCCCGTCGCGCAGCACCAGCGTGTGCCACAGCACGAGCCCCACGTGCCCGGCGAGCGTGCCGGCCAGAACCCACGCGCCCGCCACATGCACCCATCTGGCCAGCACCGCGAGCTGCGGCCGGTCGCCGACCGGGTTCGGCAGCTCGGCCACGCCGAACAGCACCACGCCGTAGCCCCCCGCCATCACGTAGATGAAGCCGCTCACCGGCATGACGAACATGGCCGCATAGAGCACCTGCTCGGCACGATGGACGAAGCGGCGCTCGCCGGCGCCGAGGCCCGGGGCCCACGGCGGCAGCTGGCCGGCGCGCCGCGCCATGAGGCGCAGGCACGCCACGGCCAGGGCGATGAGCCCGATCGACTTGTGCCAGTTGTAGTACGCAGCCTGGCCGAGCCCCAGCGCCGTGTCCCCCTCCTCCAGGCGCACCATCACGATGGCCGCGGCGTACTGGAAGGCGAAGAGCGCCACGACCAGCCAGTGCAGCGCCTTGGTGAGGGCCCCGTAGCCCTCAGCGCTGTTGAGCAGGGCCATGCCGGAGCCTCACGCGCGCCGGCCCGCCCGCACCCACATGCGCGCCAGCACGCCATCCTTGCGCACGAAGTAGTGGAAGAGCGCCGCCGCCACGTGCATCCCGACCAGCAGCACGATCAGCATGGCGCCGAGCCAGTGGAAATAGAAGGCGCGCGCCGCCGCCTCCTGGTCGGAAGCGACGATGCCGGGCAGGGTGACGATGCCGAAAAGATCGAGCGCGGGATAGCGCGAGATGCCGACGTAGCCGATCACCGGCACCACCAGCAGCAGCAGGTAGAGGGTCCAATGGGTGGCATGCGAGGCGGCCTTCTGCCACCATTCGAGCGTCGGCTCGTCGGGGGGCGCGCCGTGCACCAGCCGGTAGACGAGGCGCGCCAGCACCAGGAGGAAGATGAGAATGCCGAGGGTCTTGTGGCTGCTGTAGAGGGTGTTGGTGAGGCCGTCCCAGATGTCGAGCTTGTTGCCGCGATAGGCCATGATGAGGCCGAGCGGGGCCTGCACCGCCACCAGCAGCACTGTCCACCAGTGGAATCGGCGCGCCGCCGTGCTGTAGCTCGTGGCCTGGCCGGCCGGCCTGCCGCCGCTCCTGTCCTCCATGGCTCCCTCCTGCAGCTTGCGCCGCCCGGACCGGCCGGGCCTGCCTTCGCCCAACTCGGCGACTATATACGGTCCGGCGCCGGCCTGGATCAGGCCTCTGGCCCGGCTCGCGCCGAGGTTGCGGTCGGACCCGGTCCCGTGACGGCGCCGTGAGGTTCACAAGGGGGGCGCCTTGCGCAGGCCCGCTGATGCCAATGACGCCGGCGCCGCCAATCCTCTGGCCGCGGCGGCAGCGAGCCCGGCCGCCCTCGCCGCCGCCCTGTTCCTGCTCTGCGCCCTCGTCATCGGCTGGCCGTGGCTGTCGGGCCGCGTCACCATCCCCTGGGACGCGAAGGCACATTTCCTGCCGCAGGTGCAGTTTCTCGCCCGCAGCCTCGCCGACGGTCAGTCGCCCGCCTGGGCGCCGTTCGTGTTCAGCGGCCACCCGCAGATCGCCGACCCGCAGGCGCTGATCTTCTCGCCGCCGTTCCTGGTGCTTGCCCTGCTCGATGCCGCGCCTGGACTGCGCGCCGCCGACGTCACGCTGCTCGCCATGGTAGCCATCGGCGGGCTCGCGCTGATGCTCTGGTTCCGCGACCAGGGCTGGCACTGGGCCGGCGGCCTGATCGCCGCGCTCGCCTTCTGCTACGGCGCCTCCATGGCCTGGCGCATCCAGCACATCGGCCAGGTTCTCAGTCTCGCCTACCTTCCCGTCGCACTGCTGTGCCTCGACCGTGCCATGGCGCGCGCATCGCTGCTTTACGGCCTGGCGACCGGCCTGGTGGCAGCGGCCATCGTGCTCGGCCGCGACCAGGTGGCGCTGCTCGAGGTCTACCTGCTGGCCGCGCTGGTGCTCTGGCGCATCCTGTCGGCGGAAAGCCCGCGCCGGATGCTGCGCACGAGCCTGCCGCCGCTTGCAGCAGGGGCTGCCCTGACGCTGCTTCTCATCGCCGTTCCGGTGGCGCTCACGGCGCTCCTCGCCGAGGACTCCAACCGGCTCTCCATCGACTACGTCGGTGCCGCGCGCGGCTCCCTGCATCCTGCGCTGCTGCTGACGCTGGTGATGCCCGACCTGTTCGGCGCCGCCGGCCGCATGGAGGACTACTGGGGCCCGCCGAGCTTCGCCTGGCCCGACACCGGCCTGTTCATCGCCCAGAACATGGGCGTCCTCTACATCGGCGCCGTTCCGCTCCTCCTGCTGGTGGCGGCCGCCGTGCGCGGCCAGCTGTGGGCGCACGAGATCCGCTTCTTCACCTGCGCGCTGGCGGTGACGCTGCTCTATGCACTCGGCTGGTACACGCCCGTGTTCCGCGTGCTCTACGCGCTGGCGCCGGGGGTCAGCCTCTACCGCCGGCCGGCGGATGCGACCTTCCTCATCGGCGGCCTCGGCGCCATCCTGGCAGGCTATGCCGCGCACCGCCTGTTCCGCGATCCCCTCGCCGAACCCGGCCGCCGCACCCTTGTGGCGGCTGCCTGCGCCCTGGCCGTGGCGGCGGCGCTGGCCCTTGCGCTGGGGCTGCGGCTCGACCGGCTCCCCCGGCTAGGCCCGCCGCTCGCCGCTGCCGCCCTGTCGTTCGCCGCGGCCGGGCTGGCGCTCGCCTGGGCGCGCCCGCGCATCGCCCTCAAGCCGCTGCTGGCGGCGGCGCTCCTTGCCGGCGTCACCGCCGCGGACCTCGCTTACAACAACGGGCCGTCCTCGGCCACCGCGCAGCCGCCCGGCATGTACGAGGTGCTGGAGCCGGCGAGCGCCAATGCCACCGTCGCCATCCTGAAATCGAAAGTGGTGGCGGACGCGACGCGGCGCGACCGGGTGGAGCTGGCGGGGCTCGGCTTCCACTGGCCCAACGCCAGCCTCACCCACGGCCTGGAGAGCACGCTGGGCTACAACCCCCTGCGGCTGGCGCTCTACAGCGCCGCCACCGGCGCGGAGGACCATGTGGGGCTGCCCGACCAGCGCAGGTTCTCCCCGCTCTTTCCCTCCTATCGCTCAACGCTCGCCAATCTGCTCGGCCTGCGCTTCATCGCCACCGGCGTGCCGGTCGAGGAGATCGACCGCACGCTCGCGCCCGGCGCCCTGCCGCTCGTGGCCCGCACCGGCGACGGCTACATCTACGAGAACCCCGAGGCTCTTCCCCGCGTGCTGTTCGCCACCGAGGGCCGGCGCGCCGACTTTGCGCGCCTGCTCGCCGACGGCAACTGGCCGGCGGTCGACCTGAGGTCCACCGTGCTGCTGGAGGAGCCGCCGCCGGCGCCGGCCGCCCCTCGCCGCGCGGGCAGCGTGCGGATCGTCCGCTACGGCAACACCGAGATCGTGCTCCAGACCGACAGCCCGGACGGCGGCTGGGCGGTGCTGAACGACGTCTGGCACCCCTGGTGGCGCGCCGAGGTCGACGGCCGCCCGGCGCCGGTCCTGCGCGCCAATGTGCTGTTCCGGGCCGTGGCCGTGCCGCCCGGGCAGCACGAGGTGCGCCTGCGCTTCCGGCCGATCGTCGGCGGGCTTGCGCGCATCCTGCGCCGATGAGGCGGGCGCCGGCTACTGGAGGGCGTCGAGGCGCGCCTGGGCTCGCGCCGCGCCGAGGCTCAGCGCCTTGCGGTAGAGCGCACGGGCCTTGGCCACGTCGGCTGAGACCCCGCGCGAGCCCCACGCCGCCAGCATGTTGGGGTCGAAGGTCTCGGCCAGCGCGAAGGTCACCGCGCCCTGGGTGCCGTCGTCGGCGCCTGCCAGCACCTCGCGCGCGCCGAGGACGTCGCCCGCCTCGATGCGCCGGGCCGCGGCGGCCAGCACCTCGTCGAGCCGCTCGCGCGGGTCGACCAGCCGCGCCGTGGACACGACCGGAACCGGCGGCGGCGGCACCACGGGCTTGGCCTCGTCGGCAGCCGCCGGCCGCAGCTCGACGCTGCCGGTGACCGCCTGGGCCGGCTCCGCGGCACGCCCCTGGGGGCTTGCCGCGCGCACCGTCCTCGGCTCCGCCGGCCTGGCATCGCCCGTCGCGGATGCCGCCAACCGGCCGGCGCCGGCGAGCTTGGCCTGCTGGGGGTCGAACCAGCCGCTCAGCCACAGCACCGTCGGCACCACGATCATCAGCCCGGCGAGCAGGCCGAGGAGCGCGGCGCCCATCTGCTGACGGTACCACCGGTCGTCGTCGCTCAGGCGCGGCTCGCGCCAGGTGGACGGGATCGGCATCGGCTCGTCGTCGTGGCCGGCATCGAGGGGCTCGGCCGCATGCCCGTGCCTGGCCCGATTGGCCAGGGAGAGCGACGACAGGCCGTCCTTGAACGGCGGCGCAGGGGTGCGCTGGCCAATCGACGCGGAGACGATGCTGGCGAGGCTCGCCAGCTCCGAGTTGGTGGGCACGCCGCCCGGCGGCAGCCGGCCGGACTGCTGGGAATGGGCGATGGAGGCGGCGAGGAGCTGGGCCAGCTCCTGGGTGAGGTTGCGCTGCAGGTCCTGCGCGCTCTGAGGATCAGGAGGCTGGCCCGTGCCGTCTGCAGCAGGTGGAGTGTTGCGGCTGCCTCCTGCCGACCGATCCCTCATATTGGTCGCCCCCCCTGGTACGCTTACGCCAGCCCGACAAATCCAGCTCCGAGGCATTACACCAGCGCCGCCGCACCCGTCCACGCCGGACGGCAGCGGCACGCAGGCGATTCGGGTCTGACGGGTGCCGGAATTACGGAAAGCACGGGCTGCGCATCGCCGCATTCAGCGAGCGTCGAGCCCGAGCAGGCTCTGCAACCGGCGGTCCCCGTCGATCCGGCGGGCCCTGCATCCCCTTGGGCCCGCTGGGGGAAATAGATCGGCCGAATGTGGCGCAAATTATGGCGGGAGCGGGTAGTGACGGCCGCCGCCGCAGCGGGCAGACTGTGTCCGGTGCGGCGGAACACGGAGGGCCGACCATGGGCCTGCTGATCGGGGGGCTCGTGCTGTTCATGGCTGCCCACCTCGTCCCTACCCTGCCGGCGCTGCGCGCCGGGCTGGTGGCGAGGCTCGGCGGCGGCGCCTACCGGGCCCTCTTCTCGCTCGCCTCGATCGCGGGCCTCGTGCTGATCGTCATGGGCTACGGCCAGATGCGCGGGCTCGCCCGGGGCAACCCGGAGCTGTGGACCCCGCCTCCCTGGATCAAGCACATCGTTCTCCTGTTGATGATCCCGGCCCTGATCCTGCTGGTTGCGGCCTATGTGCCCTCCCGCATCCGCACCGCGGTGGGCCACCCGATGCTGGTCGCGCTGATGATCTGGGCGTTCGCCCACCTGCTCGCCAACGGCGACCTCGCCTCGCTGCTGCTGTTCGGGTCGTTTCTGGCCTACGCGGTCGTGGACCGCATCTCGGCGGGGCGGCGCGCGGCGCTCGGGCCCCTTGGCAGGGCGCAGGGTGGTGTGGTGCAGGACCTGGTGGCGGTGGCGGGCGGGCTTGCGCTCTATGTCGTCGTGCTCTTCTGGGGCCATGCCTGGATCACCGGAGTGCCCCTGCTGCCCTGAGATGCGGGCCGCAAAAAAGCCGGAAAAGCGCTGGCAAATCGCCCCCGATCGGCGCCAGCGCGCGACGCCCGTGCCCTTTCGGGCGCGGCGGCGGCGCGCTATCAATGTCCGGCGGGCGGGGACACAGGAAGCAATCGACGCGCGATGGCCGACGACCGGGACAGCTTCGTACGCGAGATCGACGAGGAGTTGCGGCGCGAGCAGCTCCTCAAGTTGTGGCAGCGATACGGCGTCCACATCGTCGCCGGCGTGGCTCTGATCATCGCCGGCATCGGCGGCTACAAGTATTACGACTACACGCGCACGCAAGCCGCCGAGGCGGCGGGGCTGCGGCTGGCGCTCGCCGCCCGCGAGGCCGCCCAGACCAAGAAGGGCGAGGCGCAGAAGGCGCTCGAGGAGCTGGCGGCGAGCGGGCCCGGCGGCTATGCCGTGCTGGCCCAGCTGCGGCTCGCGGGGGCCCAGCGCGAGGCCGGCAGGACCGAGGACGCGGCGGCCGCCTTCGAGGCGATCGCCAGGCAGAGCGGCGTCGACCCGCTGCTCGCCGACTACGCCCAGCTGCAGGCTGCCATGTTGAGGCTGGACAGCGCAGGCTGGACGGATATGCAGAATCGGCTAAAGGCTCTGGCAGCCGACAGCAATGCTTGGCGCTTCAGCGCGCGGGAGCTGCTGGGGCTGGCAGCGCAGAAGGCGGGCATGCGGCAGGAGGCCCGCAAGGAGTTCGAGCGGCTGCTGGAGGATCAGAGCGCGCCGGCCACCATACGCGAGCGCGCTCGCGTGATGCTGGCGATGCTCACCGAGGAGGAGCTCTCGCGCGCGGCGCCGGCGGGCGCCAGCCCCGCCGCACCGTCGGCGGGTGACAAGGGCAAGGCCGAGGACAAAGGCAAGGCCAAGCCGGCGGACAAGAAGCCCAACTGACGCCGGGCAGAACCCCGGACGGTGGGAGGCGGAGACAGGATGGACGGCGGCCGAAGCGAGGGAATGCGCAGCGTGCGGGCCGTGCTCGCCGCGGTCGCCTGCCTTGCGGCGCTGCCGGGCTGCGCCGACAGCCTCGCGGGCATGAGCCTGCCCAGCATGCCCAAGCTCGAGGACATCAATCCGTTCGCGCAGAAAGAGCCGCCGCTGCCGGGCAAGCGCGTCGCCGTGCTGCAGCAGGAGCAGATCACGGGCAGCCTCGCCGCCGCCGACAAGCCCATCGTGCTGCCGCCGCCGCGCGCCAACGATGCCTGGACGCAGCCGGGCGGGGTCGCCAGCAACGCGCCCGGCCACCTGGCGCTCTCCGGCTCGCTCAAGCCCGCCTGGAGCGCTGACGCCGGCACCGGCTCGAGCTTCTACGGCAAGCTGACGGCGAGCCCCATCGTCTACGACGGCAAGGTCTACACGCTCGATGCAGCCGGCAAGGTGACGGCCTTCAGCGCCAGCGGCGGCTCGACGGTGTGGCGGGTGTCCACCACGCCGCCCAACGAGAAGGACCAGGAGGGGTTCGGCGGCGGGCTCGCCGCCGACGGCGGGCGCATCTACGCCGGCACCGGGTTCGGATACGTGGTGGCCCTCGATGCCCGCAGCGGCGCCAAGCTGTGGGAGAAGTTCGTCGGCGCTCCGGTGCGCATGTCGCCCACCGCGGCCGCCGAGCGCGTGTTCGTGGTGACCAAGGAGGGCATCATATACTGCCTCTCCGGGTCCGACGGCGCCGAGCTGTGGCAGTTCCGCGGCATGGGCGAGCGGGCGAGCCTGCTTTCGAACACCAGCCCCGCCGTCGACGGCGACGTGGTGATTGCGCCCTATCCCACCGGCGACCTGGTGGCGCTGCGCGTGAGCGACGGCAAGCCGATCTGGTCGGAGTCGCTCGCCCGCGCTCGCACCGCCTCCTCGATGGCGGCCATGAGCGACACGGCGCGGCCGGTGATCGACAGCGGCACCGTGTTCGCCGTCGGGCATGCCGGCCGCATGGTAGCCACCGCGCAGAGCACGGGCGAGCGCCTGTGGTCGCTGACGGTGCCGAGCCTGCAGGCGCCGTGGGTGGCGGGCGATGTGGTGTTCGTGGTCGACACGGCCGGCCAGCTGATGGCGGTCGGGCGGCGCGACGGCCGCGTCCTGTGGACTACCAGGCTCTCCGGCGCCAACACCTGGTCGGGTCCGGTGCTGGCCGGCAACCGCTTGTGGCTCACCTCCAACAAGGGCCACCTCGTGGGCGTCGATGCCGCCACCGGCAAGGTCGAGAGCACCCAGGATCTGGGCGCGCCGATTTACATCGCTCCCGTCGTGGCGGGCGGGCGCATGTACGTGCTGACCGACAAGGCCCGCCTCATCGCACTGAATTGATCCCGGGCCGCCGCGGGCGAAAGCGTTGCCGCGCCGCCCCTTGCGCCGGCCGCAGCCGTTGACCGGGGACGCGAACTCTGCTTAGCGGTCGGCGCCGATCGCAGAGTCCCGTGCGCCCGCGCGCACGCTCCGGGCCGCCATGCCGCCAACCATCGCCATCGTCGGCCGACCCAACGTCGGCAAGTCCACGCTCTTCAACCGGCTCACCGGCAGGCGCGCCGCGCTCGTCTCCGACATGCCGGGCCTCACCCGCGACCGGCGCGAAGGCGAGGCGGAGATCGCCGGCCACGCCGTGCGCCTCGTCGACACCGCCGGGCTCGAGGAGGCGGCACCCGGCAGCATCGCCCAGCGCATGCGCACGCAGAGCGAGGCGGCGATCGCGGCCGCCGATCTCGTGCTGTTCCTGCTCGATGCGCGCGCCGGCGTGATGCCGGCGGATGCCGCCTTCGCACGGCTCGTGCGCGCCTCCGGCCGGCCGGTGATCCTGGTCGCCAACAAGTGCGAAGGCCGCGCGGGCGGCGAGGGCTTCTACGAAGCCTTCCGGCTGGGGCTCGGCGAGCCCATCGCCATCTCCGCCGAGCACGGCGAGGGCATGGGCGAGCTCGTGGAGGCGATGCTGGCGGCGCTGGGCCTCGAGCCGCGCCGCAAGCCGCGCCCGAGGCGCGGCGACGAGGAGGTGCCGCGCGAGGAGCCGCCAGCCGCGGCGGCGCAGCCCATCCGGCTCGCCATCGTCGGCCGGCCCAACACGGGGAAGTCGACGCTCGTCAACGCCCTCCTCGGCGAGGAGCGCATGATCACCGGGCCGGAGCCGGGGCTCACCCGCGACGCCGTCGCCTCCGACCTCGCGTGGGCCGGCAGGCCGGTGCGGCTTTTCGATACGGCGGGGCTCAGGCGCAAGGCGCGCATCGAGGAGGCGGCCGAGCGGCTGGCGGCGAGCGACGCGGTGCGCGCCATACGCTTCGCCGAGGTGGTGGTGCTGCTGATCGACGCCCTGCACCCTTTCGAGCACCAGGACCTCACCATCGCCGACCTGGTGGAGAAGGAGGGGCGCGCGCTGGTCATCGCCGCCAACAAGTGGGACCTCGTCGCCGACCGCCGCAAAGCACTGGAGAACTTGCGTGAGAGCGCGTCGCAGCGGCTGGCGCAGGTGCCGGGGGTGCCGCTGGTCGCCGTGTCGGCCCTGGCCGGCCGCGGTCTCGACCGCCTGATGGAGGAGGTGTTCCGCGCCTACGCGACCTGGAACCGCAGAGTGCCCACGCCGGCGCTCAACCGCTGGCTGAGCGAGGCGCTGGAGCGCCATCCCCCGCCGGCCGCCAAGGGCCGCCGCATCCGCATCCGCTACATCACCCAGCCCTCGGCGCGGCCGCCCACCTTCGTCGCCTTCTGCACGCGCGCCGAGGCCCTACCCAAAGCCTACCTGCGGTACCTCGCCAACGGGCTGCGCGCGGCGTTCGACCTTCCGGGCGTGCCGATCCGGCTCAGGCTGCGCCGGGCCGCCAACCCGTTCGACGACGACTGAGGCTGCGGACGCTGCGGGACCTCAGGGCCTCGCCCGGCGTACGCCGTGCTTGGTGGGCGCGCCGGCGTCCTCGGTGGGGTCCGGCGCGTCGCCCAGGTCGAGACGGGCCTGGACCACGGCCTGCAGGAGGCTCGACTCCCCGCCGCCCATGCTCTCCTCGCTCGCCACCGACAGCTCCCGGGCCTCGAGCTCCCAGGCTTCCAGGATGGCAAGCTTCTCCTGCCGGGTGAGACGGCGGTCGCGGATGACGTCGCCCGGCCGCTTGTAGTAGCGGGTGGGGTTGGACTTCGCGGCTGCAGCGAAGCTTTGTGCTCCGACCATGACAAGAAATCCTATTCGGTAGTGACCTATAGCCTGACAACGCCAATGGTCAAGCTCTCGTTCCATGACGAGCGCCGACGCCGTGCGGCCGCAGCCGGAGGGGCGCGCGCGGAACCCGCGCCGCCCCGCAACCGCTGCTCCGCGGCTATTCCGGATGCTTGCTGGCGCGCCGGCTCTGCGACGTCTGCCCGCCCTTGCGGCCGGCAGCCGCGGCCAGCGCGCGGTTCTGCGAGAAGCTCCTGTGCTGCGGCGCAACAGAGCGTCCGCCCTTGCGGCCGGCCTCCGATGCCAGGGCGCGGTTCTGGGCGAAGCTGCGCTTGTCGTTGGGAACGTTGGCGCCCCCCTTGCGCGCGATCTCTCGCTGCTTCTCCTGGTCCATGCTGGCAAAGCCGCGCAATGAGCCCCGTTCCTGGCTCTTGTTCTCCTGAGCCATTCCAACCTCGTTCGCATTGTCCCGGTCAGGGTCCATGACCTTAAAGGAACCACCCAGGGGCGGGTGTGGTTCCAGGTCGTCGTGCCGCGAGGGGGCAAATCCGCGAGTGCCAGGGGCGTCCGCTCAGGCCGGGAGGCGCCGGGCGGCCTTGCGCGCATCCCGCCAGGGGTCATCGACGACGGCGAGGCGGTTGAGCAGATTGGACACGGTGAACCGGTCCGGGCGCATCTCGGAGCCAAGCTCGTCCCAGGCGATCGGCGTCGACACGGGCGCGCCCGTGCGTGCGCGCGTCGAGTAGGCGGCCACCGCCGTGGCGCCGCGGCCGTTGCGCAGATAGTCGATGAAGACGCGGCGGCGGCGGGCGGCCTTGGAGGCGGTGGCGAGGTACCGCTGCGGGCTGTCATTGGCCATTGCCGTGGCGAGCCGATGCGCAAAGTCCTTCACAGCCGCCCAGCCGGCGTGGGGCTGGAGCGGGGCGTAGACGTGCAGGCCCTTGCCGCCCGTGGTCTTCACGAACGAGACCAGTCCACTATCCTGCAGCCGCTCGCGGACCTCGCGCGCGGCCTCCACCACCTCGCTCCAGGCCACCTCCGGGGCGGGATCGAGATCGAAGGTGATGCCGTCGGGGGTCTCGATGGCGTCGAGCCGGGCGCCCCACACGTGGATCTCGAGCACCGAGGCCTGCACCAGCGCGAGCAGCCCATCGAGGCTGGCGATGCTCAGCAGCTCCTCCCCGTCCTCCGGGTCTCGGCTGCGCCGCACGTGCTCGGCAATGCCGGCCCAGGCGTGCTTCTGGAAGAAGCAGCCCTCGGCCACGCCGCCGGGACAGCGCACCAGCGCAAGCGGACGGTCGACGATGTGGGGCGCGATGGTGGGCCAGATTTCGCTGTAGAAGTCGGCGAGCCCCTGCTTGGTCACGCCGGCATCCGGCCACAGCACCCGGTCCGGATGGGTGAGCGCGACGGCGGCGGGCGCCGCCGCCCTGCTCCTGGCCTTCGCCCTGGGCCTCTCCAAGGCCACCTCCCCCGGCTGCTTGTCGAGGCGAAGCCCCTTGAACACGGCGTGACGGACGATGCCGTCGGGGGTCCACCCGCGTATCTCCACCTGCGCCACCAACAACGGCTTGGTCCAGCGCACGTTCCGGCGCACCTCGGGCGGGGGCGGTGACTCCAGCGCGGGAGCGGGGATGCGCAGGTCCTCGAGCCGCCGCCACAGGTCCTCGGCCACCGCGCTGGTGAAGCCCGAGCCCACGCGGCCGGCATAGACGAGGCGCCCCTTGGCCCGGGCGCCGAGGACGAGCGAGCCGACCACCCGCCGCTGCGTCGTGGAGGGGACATAGCCGATGACGACGAGGTCCTCGGCCTCGGTGCATTTCGACTTGAGCCACGACTTGCTGCGCCCGCTGCGGTAGGGGGCCGCGGCGAGCTTGGACACGATCCCCTCGAGGCTCAGGCGGCAGGCGTGCCGCAGCACGAGATCTCCCCGCTCCTCGAAATGCTCGCTCAGGCGCAGCACGCCGCCCTCCTGTCCGGACATCAGCCGGGCCAGGGCGGCCTTGCGGTCGATGAGCGCCGCGCGCGTCAGGTCGACGCCGTCGAGGTGGAGGAGATCGAACAGGTAGTAGCGGAAGCGGTCGCCGCGGCCGGTGCTGAGGTCGGCCTGCAGGGCGCCGAAGTCCGGCGTGCCGTGCTCGGTCTCCACCACCACCTCGCCGTCGAGGAAGGCGGAGACCACCGGCAGCCGCTCCAGCGCCTTCTGCACGGCCGCGAACTTCGCGGTCCAGTCGAGGCCGCTGCGGGTCTTGAGCCGCACCCGGCCGCGGTCGATGCGGGCGAGCAGGCGATAGCCGTCGAACTTGATCTCGTGCACCCAGCTCCGGCCCGGTGGCGGCCGGGCGGCGAGCGAGGCGAGCTGCGGCTCGATGAAGGAGGGCAGCGCACCCGGCCTGGCGCCGCGGATGGCGCGGGCAGCCGCCCCCGCATCGGCGGGCTTTGCCCGCTCACGCCCGCGCGTGCGGCCGGCGGCCGGCTCGGGCTCGGGCCCGCTGCCCGGCTCGGCGTGGGCGTCCTGGCGGGGCTTGCGCCTGATCCTCACCTCCGCCTTCGCCACCTGCTCGATCGTGCGCCGCGTCTTGACCGAGCGCGGCTTCGCCTCGAGCAGGTCGCCCCCGCCGCTCTCGTGGGCGTAGCGGTCCTGCGCCTTGATGAGCAGCCAGTTCTCCTTGCCGCTGCGGCCGCGGCCCTTCATGTGCACCAGGTGCCAGCGCCCCTTGAGCTTGCTGCCGTGCAGCTCGAACTCGAGGTGGCCTTTGGCCAGCTGGCGGTGGGGATCGCCGTCGGTGGACCAGCGGCCGCGATCCCACACGATCACGCTGCCGGCGCCGTACTCGCCCTCGGGGATGCGGCCCTCGAACTCGGCGTAGTCAAGGGGATGGTCCTCCACCTGGACCGCCAGGCGCTTGTCGGCGGGAGAGAGGCTGGGGCCCCTGGTGACGGCCCAGCTCTTCAGCACGCCGTCGAGCTCGAGGCGCAGGTCGTAGTGCAGGCGCCGCGCCGCATGCTTGTGCACCACGAACAGGTGGCCGGATCCTCGTGCCAGCTTGCCGCGCGGCTCGGCGGTGCGTGTGAAGTCCCGCTTGCGGTGGTACTCGCGCAGTGACGAAGCGGACATGACGGCTCGGATCATCCGGCCTTGCTGGCGCGGGCCTTGCCCTTGCGCGGGGCGCGCACTGGCCGGCCCGCCTGCTTCCTGGAGCTGGAGCTGGCGCTGGCGCCGCCCCCGCCCGCGGCCCTCTCGCCCTCGACGCTGCGGCGCAGCGCCTCCATCAGGTTGACGACGTTGGTCTGACGGTGGGTGGGCTGCGGCCTGGTCGGCGGCATCCCGCGCTGCTTGGAGCGGATCAGCTCGATGAGCGCCGTCTCATAGCGGTCCTCGAACTTGTCGGGCTCGAACTTGCCGCTCATCTTGTCGATGATGTGCTTGGCGAGCTCGAGCATCTCCTTGGGCAGCTCGAGATCGGGGATCTCGTCGAAGTAGCCGCTGGCCGCGTGCACCTCGTTGGCGAAGTGCAGGCTGGTGGCGACGATGCCCTTGTCGCGGGGCTGCAGCATCAGCAGCCGCTCGCGGCGGAACAGCACGGCGCGGGCGAGCCCGACCTTCTTCTCGGCGCGCATGGCGTCGCGAATGACCGCGAACGCCTCCTCGCCCACCCGGTCGGTCGGTGCGAGATAGTAGGGTGTGTCGAGGTAGAGCTCGTCGATGTCCGCGCGCGGCACGAAGCGCTCGATGTCGATGGTGTGGCTGCTCTCAAGCTGCACCGACTTGAGCTCGTCGTCCTCCATGACGATGTACTCGCCCTTGGCGACCTCGTAGCCCTTGGCCTGCTGCTCGGCCTCGACCGGCTCGCCGGTCACCTCGTCGACGAACTGGCGGCGGACGCGGTTGCCCGTCTCCCGGTTGAGGGTGCGGAAGGAGACGCGCTCCGAGGTGGTGGTGGCGGGGTAGAGGGCAACGGGGCAGGAGACGAGGGATAGCTTGAGATAGCCTTTCCAATTGGGCCTTGGCGCCATTTAGGGGGCTCCGATACGCGAGCTACAGCCGCAGCGGCGATGATAGCCTATGCAGGCCGGGCCGTACCACGGCCAGGGGCCGCGAGACGGGAGGCCACCATAGCGGGCAAAACCCGACCTTACCGTTAACGACCTCTGACCTGAGGTGGGCAGCGCCGCCCCCTGAACCAAGGGCCTGAAAGAAATGACCCGCGGCTTGGGGGGACCGCGGGTCAAGCGCGACTGGCGCGTGAGGGAAGCAGAAGGGGGGTTCTGCGCGCCCGTCGCATAAGAAACCTGCGACGGGCAGGCGGGTTCCAGGGCCCGCTAAAAAATTCTTTGGCTGTCTGCCGGCACGAACCCGCCTCAGGGGAGGGCCGCTCAATCCTTGCCTTCCTTGCGGTCGAGCTTCTCCAGCAAATCCAGCAGCTTCTTGGGGATGGGCTGGTCCACGACCTCCTGGAACAGGCTTCTGAGGCCGCTGCCGATGTGGCGGTTCACGACGAGATCAGGGTCGCCCGCGGCCGCGTCCGGCCCTGGGGGAACTCGGCCGCTCCCGCCACCTTCCTCACCCTTGCCGGCCCCGGGCCGGCGCTGCCGGCGCCGCTTGCTCATGTTGGCCTTTGCAATGTTCATAAATGCCATACATATTTATCCGACCTTGGCCAAGCCTCAACGCTACCGTGTCTGGCCCCGCTGCGTGCCGAGCGGGAGCGGTGCCGTCAGCCGCTTTCGATGACGAGAGAGACTGACACCATGCCACTCGCAGACCGGATTGCCCCCCACTTGCCGAAGCTGCGCCGGTTCGCGCGGCTTCTGACCGGCAGCCAGAAAGCCGGCGACGCGGCCGTTGCGCGGGTGCTGCAGGCAATCGTGGCCGATCCGGCATCATTCCCGGATCTTCCGCCGCGCATCGGCCTCTACCAGTACTTCCTCAGCGCCTTCACCTCGCGCATGGAGGATTCAAGGGCGCAGGCGGCCGCCATCGGTGCCACGGCCGCGCGCTCGCTGGCCGCGCTGCCAGCCCAGGCGCGGCAGGCTTTCCTGCTGGTGTCGGTGGAGGAGTTCGACCGCGCCGAGGCGGCGCAGATCATGGAGGTGTCGGAGGCGCGCATCTCCGAGCTCCTGGCGGACGCGGGCCGAGAGATCGGGCGGCAGATTGCCACCGACGTGCTCGTCATCGAGGACGAGCCGCTGATCGCTCTCGATCTGCAGCGCATGCTGGAGGACCTCGGCCACCGCATCATCGCCGTCGCTCGCACCCGCAAGGACGCCGTGGATGCGGCGGCCCGGCACAAGCCGGGCCTGGTGCTGGCCGACATCCGACTGGCCGACGGCAGCTCCGGCCTCGACGCGGTCAACGACCTGCTGTCGAGCTTCTCTGTGCCTGTGGTGTTCGTGACCGCCTATCCGGAACGGCTGATGACCGGCGAGAAGCCGGAGCCGACCTTCCTCATCACCAAGCCGTTCCGGGAGGACGCCGTGAAGGCGATCGTGAGCCAGGTGCTGTTCTTCGATCAACAAGCCGAGCGACGGTCCAAGGGTCGCGCGGCATCAGCCGAGTGATCAGCCTCAGGTCCTGCCGGGGCCGGCCACCGTGCGCGCCACGATCGCCTCGGTCGCCGAATCGGGGCCGAACTCGCGCGGTGTCGTCACCCCGAGCAGCTCCGTGAGCTTGGCGCGCGCCCGGTTGACACGGCTCTTGATGGTGCCCACGGCACAGCCCGAGATCGACGCCGCCTCCTCGTAGGAGAAGCCCGCCGCACCCACCAGGATCAGCGCCTCGCGCTGGTCGGCGGGCAGCTGGTTGAGCGCCCGGCGGAAGTCGCGCATGTCGAGATGGCCCTGCTGATCGGGATGGACGGCAAGATCGGACGCCTTGCTGCCGTCGCGGTCCTCGACCTCGCGCCGCCGCCGCCGGCACTCGGAGAAGTACGTGTTGCGCAGGATGGTGAAGAGCCATGCGCGCAGATTGGTGCCCTCCTGGAAGCTCTCCAGGTGATCCCATGCCTTGAGCAGGGTCTCCTGCACGAGATCGTCTGCGCGCTCGATGTCGCCGCACAAGGACACCGCAAACGCGCGCAGATTGGGGATCAGCGCCAGGAGCGTCTGCTTGAGCGCAACCGATTCGGTATTCAATCCCGGCCCTCCCTCGCTGCCAACGCCTCCAGCAGCCGCACGAAACGGTCGGGGACCGGCTCGTTGGCGACGTCGGCGAAGATGGCTCTGAGCTGCCGCCCGAGAAGCGCCTGCAGCGATCTGTCGGCCATGCCGTGTGTGCTACACGGTGAGCCGGAGGGGCTGGAGTGGAGCCGACGGGGCCGCATGATTGTCGCTCCGCTCAGTCCCTGGTCGCCGCCGACGGGACGGAGCATGCTGGTATTTTCCCGCTGTCTTCGCATAGGGCTTTCGCCCGCCCCCGCTTTTTTGACTGGTGCCGACGGGACCTGCTCGCCCGTCTCGCCTTCTTCCATCATTGTTACCCTCCCAGTGCCCTCGGCAAATAGCCCTCCACCGGTCCGACGAGAAAACGCTGCACAGCAGCAAAAGTTCCCGCGGGGGAACCCGGGGCCGGGCCAGGAGTTAATGTTGCTGCGCAGGGTTCCGGCCACGCTGCACGTGCGGAGGGAGGGAAGCGATGTCCTTGGCAGAGAAGGTTGCCGCCCACTTGCCGTATCTGCGGCGTTTCGCACGGGCGGTCACCGGCAGCCAGAAGAGCGGGGATGCCTACGTCGCCTCGACGCTGGAGGCCATTCTTGCCGACCCGACCATTCTTTCTCCCGAGGAAGATCCGCGCGTCGGCCTCTATGGTGCGTTTCTCAAGATCGTCAACTCGATCGGGATCGACGGAGCGCCCCGAGCCGAGCTGTCGCCAACGGTGGAGGCGCACGATCGCAACCTGGAGATGCTGGCCCCCCCTGCCCGCCAGGCGTTCCTGCTCATCGCCATGGAGGAGTTCTCGCTGGAGGAGGCCGCTGCGGCGATGGACGTCGACCTGCCCGAGGTGCAGCGCCTGGTCGACGAGGCGGGCCGCGAGATCGCAAGGCAGATCGCGACCGACGTGGTGATCATCGAGGACGAGCCGCTCATTGCGCTGGACCTCGAGCGGCTGGTATCCGCGCTCGGCCATCGCGTGGTCAAGATCGCACGCACGGAGCGGCAGGCGATCGAGGCCGCCAGAAGCGCGCGGCCGGGCCTCATCCTGGCCGACATCCAGCTCGCCGACGGCAGCTCCGGCCTGGACGCCGTGAACGAGATCCTGCGCTCCTTCTCGGTGCCGGTGGTGTTCGTCACCGCCTATCCGCAGCGCCTGCTCACGGGCACGCGGCCGGAGCCCACCTTCCTCATAACCAAGCCGTTCCAGCCGGACTACGTGAAGGCCATCGTCAGCCAGGCGCTGTTCTTCGATGTGCGGGGGCGGCCGGAGGAGCCGCGGCTGGCCACCACGGCGTAAGCAGCAAAGGGGGCCCGCGGGAAGGTTCGACCGCGAGCCCCTGGACGTCCGCGGGTCCGCGCCCGGGACAACTTGCATGTCTGAACGCGCAAGATGCGCGCGGGTTTCCCGAGGCCTTCACGATGTCAGGCGGTCTCGCGGCGCGGCGCACCGGGCTCCGTGGCGCCTGCTGCGCTGCACGAGCTCACTGCGGGCGCGGGCTGAATGCCCTGCTGCCCCAACGCTTGAGGTTGGTGCCGGCGGGGGCGAAGCGGCGCTCCCGGCCCGCCTGGGTGACCGAGCCGGCCATCTCCGACTCCGGCCGGCGCTCGCCGTAGAGCAGCACGGCTCCGGCGACATCGCCCGCCTGCAGCTCGCGGAACGCCTCCTCGTAGCGATAGCCCATGATCTGCCCGCTGCCGCTCGGGTGGTCGAGGCCGATGGCATGGCCGATCTCGTGAGCTATGGTGTAGCGCACGTCGTAGGCCCTGAGGTCGCCGTCGAAGCCGACTTTCCAGCGCCGGGCCGGATTGAGGCAGATGAGGGACTTGGAGATGGACTTCACCGGCTCGCGCGAGGCGCTGTCGTAGAACACATCGGCAAAGGCCCAGCCCTCGGGCTCGATCTGCGCGCCGATCAGGATATCCGCGTGCTCGGCGCTGGCGGCCGGCCGAAAGCTGATGTCGGCGGCGGCCTCCCACAGGGCGAAGGCGGCAGCGATCTCCCGGTGGAGGGTGGCGGGCGCTATCCCGGATGCCGACAGCAGCCTGTCGAGCGATGTCATCTTGCGGCAGTTGCGGGCGCCGGGGAACTCGACGTCGTGCTCGGCGACGGCGTAGGACACGATCGGCCGGGGCCAGCCGGCACGGGCCTGCCAGCGCACCCCGTTGCCCTCGAGCTCGAGCACCTTGTAGCCCCTGTCCTGGCTCGCGGCGGCCACGCTCAGGACGCAGCACAACAGCCCCCCAAGGAGGCCGGCAGCACGGGTTCTCAAAGCTCCCCCCCCCGCCGATTGCGGCGCGCATGGGCCGCGCTTCCCTCGATCTTTCTGCGGCCGTTGCGGCCGCCCTCACACCATTGCGGGCACGTTATGCGCTGACGATTCAGCGGTCAATGTGAGCGGCCGCGGCACAGCGCGGCAGTGCGGCCTGCTGCGCCGCCGAAGAGCCGCAAAACACGGGCGCCAAGGAAGGTCCGCTAGAGTTCCATCGCGGGGGTCACAATTGCGTTACCGACCTCGACCTTGACGTCCCCCGCGAGCCTCGCGTGGGGACGACGGAGGTCGGGCGCGAGCTGGCGGAGCCGCGCCCGGCGGGCCGGACCGAGGCTGCCCCGCAAAGCACCGCCGAGGTGCTTCATTGGTGAGCATCGCTTCGCATTTCGATTGCCATGTGTGCACGCATTCGCCCGTGCACGTCTCCCATGGCGCACGCGCGCGGCTCTCACCACAAAGCCGCCAAAAATCCTGATTGGCCTGAGCGAGGCGAAGAGGCGCCGAAAGCGACTGCCGGCCGCCACGGGCGTTTGAGTTCGGGCTGCCGGCGGGCGTATGCTCAGCCTCCAAGCGCGGTCAGCCTGGCGCACCCTCGCGAGCGGTTGATTTGCACCTGGCCGCGCCGCCACCGAGAGTGGGCATTGCATGGAACCGGAAATTGTCAGGGCTGGTTTGCTTAGCAGCGTGCCCCGGACATGCGAAAGAGGAGCCATCTCATGACCGAAATGTTTGCGCAGGGCGACCTGCTGATAGAGCGCGTCGCCGACGTCGAGCCGTCGGGCACCATCCTCACCCCGGACGCGACAGGTGCCGTGGTGCTGGCCGAAGGCGAGCTCACCGGCCACCGCCACGCCATCTACGATCGCGTGACCATGTTCCGCGACGATGCGCTGGCGCGCGAGATCCCGGCCGGCTTGTACGTGGGCCACGTCAAGGTCGAGGGCGGTACGGCGCTGATCCATCACCAGGAGCATGCGCCCATCAGCCTGGCCGAGGGGACCTACCGCGTGCGCCGCCAGAGGGAGCTGGAGCCGAAGGACGCGGTGCTTGTCTCTGATTGAGATCGCACGTCTGTCGGAGCCGCAACGTGCCCAGCTCGCCGTCTACGGCGAGAGGTGGGCGCGGCTGCGCGCCTCCACCGAGCCCTGCGACCGCGCGGCCGCCGAGGCGGGCGTAGCCCGCGCCTACGCGGCGGCAGGGCTGCCGCCGCCGCGCGAGATCGTCTGGTGCAGCGGCCCGCGGGAGCTGGCGGGAGCCTGGGTGCGGGCCCGCAGCGCCTGCGGCGAGAACGTGCGCTCCCAGATCGTCGACCTCGTGTGCCGCAGGGCCGAGGCGCTCGCCGACAGATCGGTGGGCCTGGCCGTGCGCGTGGCGCTGGCCGACGAGCCGCGCCTGTCGCGCGTTCCCTCCTTCTGCGCCAGCATCGACGAGGCCGTGCACCGCGACTGCGAGCGGGTGCGGCCGGTCCTGCGCGCGCGGCTGGCGGGCTTCTTCGCCCCCAGCCGGTCGGCGCGGCTGAGCTTCGCCGCCAGCAGCTTCGCGTTCCACTCCGCGCCGACGCTGGGCGCGCTCGAGTTCTTCCACGACGTGTGCGACCTGAAGCGGCAGACGGCGGCGCTGGCGGGCCTGTGGCAGATCGCCAAGAACGCCGCCTGGATGCTGCCGCACCGGCAGGTGTGCTGGCTGGCCGAGCGGCCCCGGATCCTGCGCCAGGACGCCCGGGCGCGGCTGCATTCCGCCGACGGGCCGGCCGTGGCCTACGCCGACGGCTGGTCGGCCTACGCCTGGAAGGGCGTGCTGGTGCCGCCCTGGATCATCGAGCGCAAGGACCTCGTGACGGTGCGCGCCATCGGTGCCGCCCAGGACCCGCAGGTGCGCCGCTGCATGATCGAGATCATGACGCCGGAGCGCTTCATCGCCCACGGCGGCGCCTACCGCGTGGCCCAGGACGAGACCGGCGTGCTGTGGCGCCAGCGCTGGCGGTGGGAGGCGTGGGCGGCGGTTGAGGTGATCAACGGCACGCCGGAGAAGGACGGCCGGCACAAGCGCTACTTCCTGCAGGTGCCCGCCAACATGCGCACCCCGCGCGAGGCGGTGGCGTGGACCTACGGCCTGCCCGAGCAGCGCTACCGGCCGAGCGTGCGCACCTGATCGGCCGCACCGGGAGCCGCGCGTGACCGAGGTCCTCTTCTACCATCTCGAGCACCAGCCGCTCGAGCGCGTGCTGCCGACCCTGCTCGAGCGGGCGCTGGAGCGCGGCTGGCGCGCCATCGTGCAGGCGGGCTCGCAGGAGCGCGTGGATGCGCTCGACACGCTGCTGTGGACCTACCGCGACGACAGCTTCCTGCCGCACGGCACCCGGCGCGAGGGCGATCCCGCCCAGCAGCCCGTGCTTCTCACCACCGACGAGGACAATCCCAACGGCGCCAGCGTGCGCTTCCTGGTCGACGGGGCCGAGGTCCGCGAGACCGCCGGCTACGCGCGCATCGTCTACCTGTTCGAGGGCCGCGACCCGGAGGCGGTGTCGCGAGCGCGCGAGCAGTGGAAGGCGGCCAAGGCGGCGGGCTGCGAGGTGACCTACTGGCAGCAGTCGCCCGAGGGCCGCTGGGAGAAGAAGGCCTGAAGGTGCCCTCGCTCAGCCTGGGGCTCGGCCTCACGGCATGGGCAGCGCCTCGTGCTCCTTGAGCACGCGATTGCTCTCCGCGTCCTGCTCCACCAGCTTGACCCGGTAGCCCCACAGCTGGGCGAGGTACTGCAGCGTGCGCTCGGCCTCGGTCTTGTCCAGCAGCACGCCGTTGCGCACGCGATGGGTGAGCACCAGCCGGCGGCTGCCGGAGAGGTCGGCGTCGGTCACCTGCAGGTCGGGGTCCTGGGCGGAGACGTCGTAGTGGCGGGCGAGGCGGCGGCGCACGTCACGGTAGCCCTGCTCGTCGTGGATCGCCTTCACCTCCATCACCGGGTCCTTGGCGTCGTCGCTGACGGCGAACAGGCGGAAGTCGCGGATGAGCTTGGGCGAGAGGTACTGCAGCACGAAGCTCTCGTCGCGGAACTGGGCCCAGGCTTGGCGCAGCGTGCCCATCCAGTCGCCGCAGCCGGCGAACTCCGGGAACCACTCGCGGTCCTCGGCCGTGGGCTCGGTGCAGATGCGCCGGATGTCGTTCATCATGGCGAATCCCAGGGCATAGGGATTGATGCCGCCGAAGCGCTTGTCGTTGAAGGGAGGCTGGAAGATCACCGACGAGTGGGAGTGCAGGAACTCCAGCATGGTGCCGTCGGTGAGCTGGCCGCGCTCGTAGAGCCGGTTCATGATCTCGTAGTGGACGAACGTGGCGCAGCCCTCGTTCATCATCTTGGTCTGGCGCTGGGGATAGAAGTACTGCGCGAGCAGCCGCACGATGCGCAGCAGCTCGCGCTGCCAGTCCTCGAGCTTGGGCGCATTCTTCTCGAGGAAATAGAGCAGGTTCTCCTCGGGCAGGCCGATGCGGTTCTGCTCGCCGCGGCCGTCGTCCGGCTTGGCGGCCGCCTCGCGCGTGATCTCGGGCAGCGTGCGGTAGATGTCGTCGTAGGTCGCCTCCTCGTGCGCCCGCCGACGCGCGGCGCGCTCCTTCTCGCGCTTCTCCACGTTGCGCGGGCGCGGGCGCAGGTCGCGGCTGATGCCCTGGTTCATCAGTGCGTGGGCGGCGTCGAGCACGCTCTCCACCGCCTCCTGGCCGTGGCGCTCCTCGCACTCGGACACGTAGCTCTTGGCGAAGCCCAGGTAGTCGATGATGTGGTCGGGCTGGGTCCAGAGCTGGAACTGGTAGTTGTTCTTGAAGAAGTGGTTGTGGCCGTAGGCGGCGTGGGCGATCACCAGCGCCTGCATGGTCATGGAGTTCTCCTCCATGACGTAGCTGATGCAGGGATCGGAGTTGATGACGAGCTCGTAGGCCAGGCTGCGCATGCCGCGCTTGTAGTAGGCCTCGTCGCGGGCGAAGCGCTTGCCGAACGACCAGTGCCGGTACATCAGCGGCATGCCGATCGAGGAGTAGGCGTCGAGCATCTGCTCGGCCGTGATGACCTCGATCTGGTTGGGGTAGATGTCGAGCCCCAGCTCGCCCAGGGCGATCTCGCCCATGGCCTCGTAGACCTTGCGGATGAGCTCGAAGCTCCACTCCGGCCCGTCGAACAGCGGGCGCATGTTGCCTTTGCGCTTGGGTAGCTTCCTCGCCGTGGCCAAGTGCAGTGCCTCCTCAGGCGGCCGCGCCGCTCGCCGAAAACAGGTCGTGGAACACCGGGAAGATGTCCTCCGGGGCGGCCACCCGGCGCATCGCGAAGTTGCGCCGGCGGCGCGCGATCTCCGAGTAGCCGTGCCACACCGGCGTCTCCACCGAGTCGTTGAAGCGCTCCCCGTGCGCGGTCTCGATGTAGGCGAAGTACTGGCAGATGGGCAGGATGGACTGGTCGAGCAGGTCCAGGCAGCGCGGCATGTCGTCGTGGAAGTTGTCGCCGTCAGAGGCCTGGGCCGCGTAGATGTTCCAGTCGGCCGGCGAGTAGCGCTCGCGCACGATCTCGAGCATCTGGTCGAGGGCGGTGGAGATCACCGTTCCGCCCGTCTCGGTGCCGCGGAAGAAGGTCTCCTCGTCGACCTCGGCGGCGGTGGAGGTGTGGCGGATGAAGACGATGTGCACCTCGCGGTAGTAGCGCATCAGGAACACGTGCAGCAGCATGAAGAAGCGCTTGGCGAGGTCCTTGAGCGGCTCGGTCATGGAGGCGGAGGCGTCCATCAGGCAGAACATGACCGCCTGCGTGGTCGGCTTGGGCACCCGCTCGAAGCGGTTGTAGGCGAGGTCGATGGGGTCGATGTAGGCGATGGTGCGCCGCAGCCGCTGCTTGTGTTCGAGCCGCGAGCGCAGCTCGGCGATGCGCACCGGGTCGGGCGGGGTCTCCGCCTCGGCCGCGGCCAGCTCCGCCTCCAGCCGCTCCACCTCCGCCTGGCTCGGCCGGCGCAGCGCCAGCCGCCGCCCCAGGCTCCTGCGCATGGTGCGGGTGCGGTTGAGGCGGGCGGGCGGGCCGTCGCTGGTGAAGCCGGCGCGCGCCAGCTTCGGCGCCTTGAGGTCCTTGAGCTTGACCTTGATCAGGTTGGGCAGCTTGAGGTCGTCGAAGAAGAGGTCGAGGAACTCCTCCTTGGTGAGGGTGAAGGTGAACTCGTCCTGCCCCTCCCCGTCGGGGCTGCCCTGGCTGCCGCGGCCGCCGGCGCCGCCCTGGGGCTTGGGGATCTCGTCGCCCACCTTGTACTGCTCGTTGCCCGGCAGCACGTAGTCGCGCACCCCCGAGTTGCGCCCCAGCGAGAAGGAGGGCTCGCGCAGGCTCTTGGAGCGGATGGTGACCTTCTCGGCGCCCTCCGCCTCCGCCACCTTGCGCGATTTCAGCGATTCCTTGATGGCCTCGCGGATCTCGGCCTTGGCGCGGCGCAGGAAGCGCTGGCGGTTGCCGAGGCTCTTGGCCTTCGGGTTGAGGCGCCGGTCGACGATCTGCATCTGGACTACCCGCTAAGCCCTGCGACACGCGGCTGGGTCGGGACGCGCCATGGCGGCGGGAGCGGGCCGCCCCCGCCGTGCCTCACTACGGTCTAGCACAGCAGAACGCGCCCCGCACGCGGTCGTCAGCTCGACTTCTTGACCCGCATGTACCATTCAACGAGCCGGCGCACCTGGCGCGGCGTGTAGCCCCGCTCCACCATGCGCTGCACGAACTCCTCGTGCTTCTTCTCGGTCTCGCTGTCCTGCTTCTTGCCGAAGCTGATGACGGGAAGCAGGTCCTCCACCTGGCTGAACATCCGCCGCTCGATGACCTCGCGGATCTTCTCGTAGCTGGTCCAGCTCGGGTTCTTGCCGCCGTTCTTGGAGCGCGCGCGCAGCGAGAACTTGACCACCTCGAAGCGGAAGTCCTTGGGGTTGGCGATGCCAGCCGGCTTCTCGATCTTGCTCAGCTCCTGCTCCAGCACCTGCCGGCTCATCAGCTGGCCGGTATCGGGGTCCTTGAAGTCGTGGTCCTCGATCCAGGCGTCGGCGTAGGACACATAGCGGTCGAACAGGTTCTGGCCGAAGTCGTAGTAGGACTCCAGGTACGCCTTCTGGATCTCGTTGCCGATGAACTCGGCATAGCGCGGCGACAGCTCCTCCTTGAGGAACTCCAGGTAGCGGCTCTCGGTCTCCTCTGGCAGCTGCTCGCGCCGGATCGACTGCTCGATGACGTAGAGGAGGTGCACCGGGTCGGCGGCCACCTCGTGCGTGTCGAAGTTGAAGGTCTCCGACAGGATCTTGTAGGCGAAGCGCGTGGAGGCGCCGTCCATGCCCTCGGTCACGCCGGCCGCGTCGCGGTACTCCTGGATGGTCTTGGCGTGCGGGTCGGTGTCCTTCAGGCTCTCGCCGTCGTAGACCCGCATCTTGGAGTAGAGCGAGGAGTTCTCGTGCGGCTTGAGCCGCGTGAGCACCGAGAAGCGGGCCAGCATCTCCAGCGTGCCGGGCGCGATCGGCGCGTCCTTGAGCTCGCTCGTGGCCAGCAGCTTCTCGTAGATCTTCTTCTCCTCGGCCACGCGCAGGCAGTAGGGCACCTTGATGACGCTGATGCGGTCGAGGAAGGCCTCGTTGTTCTTGTTGGCGCGGAAGCTCTGCCACTCGCTCTCGTTGGAATGGGCGATGATGAGCCCCTGGTAGGGCATGGCGCCCACGTTCTCGGTGCCGACGTAGGTGCGGTCCTGGGTCGCCGTCAGCAGCGGGTGCAGCATCTTGAGGGGCGCCTTGAACATCTCGACGAACTCGAGCACGCCCTGGGTGGTGCGGTTGAGGCCGCCCGAGTAGGAGTAGGCGTCGGCGTCGTTCTGGCCGAAGTGCTCGAGCTTGCGGATGTCGACCTTGCCGACCAGCGCCGAGATGTCCTGGTTGTTCTCGTCGCCGGGCTCGGTCTTGGCCACGCAGATCTGGCGCAGCTTGGAGGGATGCAGCTTGACCACCGAGAACTTGGAGATGTCGCCGCCGAACTCGTCGAGGCGCTTGACCGCCCACGGCGACATGTTGCCGGTGAGCAGGCGCTGCGGGATGCCGTAGCGGTCCTCGAGCATGCGCCCCATGGTGACGGGATCGAAGAGCCCGAGGGGACTCTCGAAAATGGGGCTGATCCCGTCGTTGGTGGCGAGCACGTAGATCGGGCACTTCTCCATCAGGTCCTTGAGGCGGTCGGCGAGCGAGGACTTGCCGCCGCCCACCGGGCCCAGCAGGTAGAGGATCTGCTTCTTCTCCTCGAGGCCCTGGGCGGCGTGGCGGAAGAAGCCCACGATCCGCTCGATGGTCTCCTCGAGGCCGTAGAAATCCTTGAACGTGGGGTAGATCTTGATGGTACGGTTCATGAAGATGCGCCCGAGGCGCGCATCCTTGGCCGTGTCCACCAGCTCAGGCTCGCCGATCGCCGTGATCATGCGCTCCGCGGTGCCGGCGTACATCGACGGATCGTTCCGGCAGCCCTCGAGGTACTCCCTCAAGGACATGCGGTGCTGCTTATGGCTCTCGTATGCCTGGGCATAGAGGTCGAAGATGTTTTCCTTTGTCGTCATTCTTCATCGCCTCTGGGTGCGGCGCGTCGCGGCAGATTAGACCAAAAAACTTAGGCGAGCATAGGTCTGTAGCTGGTTTGTTCGCCTCCGACCCTGTGATCATATGGCCAATCCGCCACGCCCGTGATCCTCGCCAGAAAGATGGTGATCGGGGTGGCCGAAAACAAACTGCCGGCTGCCTGCCTCGGCTCCCGTCTCCATCTCCCCAAGTAGAACGCGCAGGGCGGCTTGCGGCAGTCGGCACGCAAGAAAATGAGCAGGCCGGAACGCCGGTCTGCCGGCGGCCGATGGCAGGCCTCGTGAAGACAGGACCGGATGGGCCGTGTAATGTCGGCTGAGGTCCTCTTTGGGGGGAGGCGGGCCCGGTGCCGTACGGAGCGGAGCAGTTCACGCCCAGGCAATTGCTCGATGCCGGGCGTTACGCCGAGGCCGAAGGCAAGCCGGCCCTCGCCCACCAGTTCTACCGTCATCTGGCCGACATCTATGCCGAGACGGCGGAGGCCGCGGAGGGGCGCAGCCGCCTCGCCCGGCTCGACGCCCAAGGTCTCGCGCCGCAGGTGTGGCGTACGGAAGGCGAGCCTGGCGCTGAGCCCGCGCCGCACCCTCGCCGCGCGGGCAGGGCTGTGGGCGTCGGCGCCAGGCGGCGGTCCTCCTACCGGACCGGCCGAGCCCTGGCGGCCCTGCTGGGCGCCATCGGCTGGGCGATGATGGCGGCTGCCGCGGCGTGGCTTGCGGCGGGAGTTGCGGCCGAGCACGGGGGCGTTGCGGCCCTGCAGGATTTCCGGCTGAGCTACCTGGTGGCGGCAGAGCTTGCGGCCGCGCTGCTCGGCGGGGCCGTCATCGTGGTGTGCGGCCAGGCGGCGCGCGCCCTCTTCGACCAGGCCAGAGACGTGCGCGAGCTCCTCGCCCTCGAGCGGGCGCGAGCGGGCGGAGAGCGCCCGTGAACACGGCTCAGCGGCCGCGCCGATGCTCGTCCAGCCGGGGCATGATCTCGACGAAGTTGCACGGGCGATGGCGGTTGTCGAGCTGCCACTTGAGAATTTCGTTCCAGGCATCCTTGCAGGCTCCGGGCGAGCCGGGCAGGCAGAAGATGTATGTGCCCTGTGCGACGCCTCCGCAGGCGCGCGATTGGATGGTGGAGGTGGCCACCTTGCCGAACGAGATCATGTGAAAAACGGTGGAGAAGCCGTCGATCTCCTTCTCGAACAGGGGCTTGACCGCCTCCGGCGTCACGTCGCGGCCGGTGAAGCCGGTGCCGCCGGTGGATATGACAACGTCGATGCCGGGATCCGCGATCCAGCCCTGCACCTTGGCCCGGATCTGGGCCACGTCGTCCTTGACGAGGGCGCGGTCGGCGACCTCGTGACCGGCCTCGCGGATCATCTCGGCCAGGGTGTTGCCCGACTTGTCATCGGCGGCGGAGCGGGTGTCGGACACGGTCAGCACGGCGATGCGGACCGGGATGAAGGGGCGGGAATCGTCGATCTTGGGCATGCGCGGCCACCATCGGCTGGGACCTGCGCATTCTCTCAGGAGCGGCGGCCAGCGTCACGCCGATTTGGGCTCAGCCGACGCGCAGCCCGGACACGCCCACGCTGATGTCGCCCTGGTCGTCGTTGTTGGAGGCCGCCGGCATGCGCACGGGGATGACCGGCACGCACAGCTCCGTGCGGCGGTGCACCTCTCGCGTGACGCTGGGGTCGTTGAGGTAGATCGCAACGAACGCCCGGGTATAGTCCACCGACAGCCCGCGGCTCGGCACGATCTCGCTGTGCAGGCGCGAGAGCAGCTTGCCCGCCTCGGAATAGGAACCCACGTGCGTGTGCACCGCGAACGCGCCGCCCGGCAAGGTCTGGCGGCCGATGCCGGCCTCCGGCTCCGCCTCGAGCCCCGGGATCACGGGCACGCATGCGTCATAACGTAGCAGCTCCGCCGCGATCGTCCTCGGATTGTCACGGAAGTAGCCGAAGGCCTGCTTGACCTTGGAGCGTGCGTTGTGACGCTGCAGGAAGGCGCTCATCGTGCGCCAGGCCTCGGATGCGGAGACGCTGTATGGCCCCATGCTGCGCGCGTAAAGCACCGTCATCGGCCGGATGTAGCGATAGGTGACGCGCACAACACTCCCCGCAGCTGAAAGCGCCCCCGTTGAAGGGGCCACCCTAGGTAACACTCGTTTCACTTCCTTTAAGGCCGGCCCGCAAATGCCCCCGAACTGCGATTCTTCCGCTCAGGGCGCCAGCGCCGCCCTGATCATGAGCAGGTCGCGCCAGGCGAGCCGCTTGGCGGCTGGGGTGCGCAGCAGGTAGGCCGGATGGAGGGTGGCGAGGGCGCGCACGCGCGCGCCGCCGACGGTGAGCTCGCGCCATTTGCCACGGACGCGCATGATGCCGTCGGGGACGTCGAGGATGTGCTTGGCGGCGGCGCCGCCCAGAAGCACCACCACCTCGGGGGCCACCAGCTCGACCTGGCGCTCCAGGAACGGCCGGCAGGCCTGCGCCTCCTGCGGGGTCGGCGTGCGGTTTCCCGGCGGGCGCCAGTAGACGATGTTGGTGATGTGCACGTCCTGCTCGCCGAGGCCGATGGCGGCCAGCATCTTGTCGAGCAGCTGCCCGGCGCGCCCGACGAACGGCTTGCCCTCGAGGTCCTCGTCGCGGCCGGGCGCCTCGCCGATGAGCATGAGGCGGGCCCGGGCCGCGCCGCGGTAGAAGCAGAGGTTCTTGGCGGTGGCCTTGAGCGCGCAGCCCTCGAAGGCGGCGAGCCGCGCGGCGAGCTCCTCGAGGCTCGCGGCCTGGCGGGCGGCCTCGCGGGCGAGCTGAACCGCCGCGTCGGGCGGCCCGGCCTGGAACTGGCGCGGCGGGCCCGGCTGCGGGGCGCGGCGGGGCGCGGGGGGCGGCATGGCGGCGGTCGCCTGCCTCGCAGCGCCGGGGGTGGGGCGCGGCGGCGCGCTCCGCTCGGGTGCGGCGAGGGCGGCGAACCCGTGGCCCGGCCCGCGATCGCCGCGGCCCAGCCAGTCGATCGCCGCCTCGCCGACGGCCTCGTCGGCACCCATGGCGCGGTACCAGTCGAGCACGGCGGCGAGGGCAGCTCCTCTGTCGCGGTCGAGCATGGGCGGAGTCTAGCGCCTCGGCGCGGCATTGCCAGCCTCGGCGGCCCATTCTGCCGCAACGACCGCTTGACGGTTGCCGCGGCCACGACCTATCGAACCTGCCGAAGAGGCATCAACCCGGGTCTTGCGGTCGATGGCGCGCGGAGCCGAACTCCCGCCCCGAGAGGCGACGGACTACGACGTGGTGGTCGTCGGAGCGGGCCCCGCCGGGCTCGCCGCCGCCATCAGGCTCAAGCAGCTTTCCGCCCGCGCCGGGCGCGAGCTGTCCGTGATCGTGCTGGAAAAGGGCTCGGAGGTGGGGGCCCACATCCTCTCCGGGGCCGTGATCGATCCGGTCGGGCTCAACGCCCTCATTCCCGACTGGAAGGCCAAAGGCGCCCCGGTCGAGACCGAGGTGCGCGAGGACCGCTTCTATTTCCTCGGGCCGGCGGGCGCCCTGCGCATCCCCAATCTCGCCATGCCGCCGCTGATGAGCAACCACGGCAACTACATCGTCAGCCTCGGCAACCTGTGCCGGTGGCTGGGCGAGCAGGCGGTGGCGCTGGGGGTCGAGATCTATCCGGGGTTCGCCGCCGCCGAGGTGCTGCACGACGAGAAGGGCGCGGTGGTGGGCGTCGCCACCGGCGACATGGGGATCGGCAGAAACGGCGAGCCGACCGACCGCTTCACCCGCGGCATGGAGCTCAGGGGCAAGTACACGATCATCGCCGAGGGTGCGCGCGGCTCGCTCGCCAAGGAGCTGATGGCCAAATTCGATCTCGAGCAGGGCTGCCAGCCGCAGAAGTACGGGATCGGGCTCAAGGAGCTGTGGGAGGTGGCGCCGGAGAGGCACCGGCCGGGCCTGGTCCAGCATACGCTGGGCTGGCCGCTCGACAACCGCACCGGCGGCGGCTCCTTCCTCTATCACTACGGCGCCAACCTGGTGTCGGTGGGCTTCGTCGTGCACCTCAACTACGACAACCCCTACCTGTCGCCCTACGGCGAGTTCCAGCGCTTCAAGACCCACCCCCTGGTTTGCGATACCTTCGCCGGCGGCCGGCGCATCGGCTATGGAGCGCGGGCGCTCACCGAGGGCGGCTGGCAGTCGATCCCCAGGCTCACGTTTCCGGGCGGGGTGCTGGTGGGATGCGCCGCCGGCTTCATGAACGTGCCGCGCATCAAGGGCTCCCACAACGCCATGCTGTCGGGCATCGCCGCCGCCGAGGCGGCGTTTGCGGCCATCGCCGAAGGCCGGGCCCACGACCGTCTCGAGGCCTACGAGACGGCCGTGCGCGAGGGGCCGATCGCCCGTGATCTGCGGCGGGTGCGCAACGCCAAGCCGTTCCTGTCCAGGTTCGGCACCGCGCTCGGCACGGCCCTGTCCGGGGTCGACATGTGGCTCAACACGGCCCTGCCCGGCGTCGGGCTCGGCTACACGCTGGGCCACGGCAAGCCCGACCATGCGGCCCTCAAGAGGGCCGCGGCGGTGCGGCCCATCGACTATCCCAAGCCCGACGGGGTGCTCACCTTCGACCGGCTCACCAACCTGTCCTTCTCCGGCACCAACCACGAGGAGGACCAGCCGGTCCATCTCAAGGTGGCCGACATGGCCCTGCAGAAGCGCTCGGAGCTCGACGAGTATGCCGGGCCGTCGACCCGCTACTGTCCGGCCGGTGTCTACGAGTGGGTCGAGGAGGCGGGCGGCCACCGGTTCGTGATCAACGCCCAGAACTGTGTTCACTGCAAGACTTGCGACATCAAGGACCCGAACCAGAACATCACCTGGGCGGTGCCCGAAGGCGGCGGCGGCCCGACCTACTCGGGCATGTGACCAGAGGCTGACCAGAGGCGCGACAGGGTCGAGACGGGGGACGGCAATGGCTGAGCAGAGGCTGCATCCCGATGCACAAAGGGTGTGCGACCTGATCATCGCCTCGGGCCGTCCCCCGCTCGAGACCATGACGCCGCCCCAGGCGCGCCAGGCCTATCTGGCCGCCAGGCCCATACTGCAGCCCGACCCGGAGCCGGTCTCCGAGGTGCTTGCGCTCCGAGCCGAAGGGCCCGCCGGACCCATTCCGCTCAGGCTCTACCGGGGCATGGGCGCGGCCAAGGACGCACCACGGCCCGCGCTCGTCTATTTCCACGGCGGCGGCTGGGTCATCGGGGACCTGGAAAGCCACGACCAGCTGTGCCGGGCCCTCGCCAATGCCGTTCCTGCCGTCGTCATCGCCGTCGACTACCGGCTGGCGCCCGAGCACAAGTTCCCCGCCGCCGCCGAGGATGCCATCGCCGCCACCGCCTGGATCGCCGCCAATGCCGCGAGCCTGGGCGTGGACGGCGCCCGCCTGGCGGTGGGCGGCGACAGCGCCGGGGGCAACCTTGCCACCGTGGTGGCGCTCGATGCCCGCGACAAGGGCGGGCCCCGCCTCGCCGCCCAGGTGCTGATCTATCCCAGCACCGACATGCGCATGCAGTTTCCCTCCCTGGCCCGCCACGCCGAGCAGCTGCCTCTCACCCGGAGCGGCATGGACTGGTTCATCGGCCATTACCTGCGCGGCCCCGCCGACAAGGCCGACTGGCGCGCCTCGCCCCTGCTGGCGCCGAGCCTCGCCCGCCTGCCGCCCGCCCTCGTCATAACCGCCGGCTTCGACCCGCTGTGCGACGAGGGCCAGGCCTACGCGGAGGCCATGAGCAGGGCCGGGGTGGCGGTGACCTACGAGCGCTTCGAGGGCCAGATCCACGGGTTCGTCAGCATGGGCCGCATCATCGCCGATGCCCGGCGCGCCATCGAGCTTGCCGCCGAGCACCTGAGGCGGGCCTGGCGCTGAGCGCGGCCTGCGTTATTCTCGGGCGTGGCGAAAGCCGCGGCCGGCCCGCAGCGGCGGGCGGCTCGGGTTCAGCGGCTCGTTGTCCATAGGTTGGCCGCAATTGCCTCATCTTGCTGCCCGCTCGCACCGCCACAGTCCGATGGAGATCCCTTGCGCGCCGCACTCTTTGCGGTCGCAAAAAACGGCCGTTCCTGCTAGCCTGGGGAAACGGGAATCACGGGATGGCCTCCATGCTCCCGGCTCGAGGTAACATGCGCGCTCGATATCCTGTGCTGATCGGTTTTTCGGCCGCGCTCGGGTTGTGGACGACGCTGCAGGGCGCCCCGGCGGCGGCGGGCGTGGGCGGCGCGCCGGAGCGGGGCGGGGAGGCGCACTCGCTCCTCGGCAGCTACCTGGCCGCACGCGTGGCCCGGGGCCAGCACGACACCCGGACCGCCGCGGGCTACTACCGCGCCGCCCTGGCGCGGGACCCCGGCAACGACGTCCTGATCGAGAACTCCTTCCTGATGGAGCTGGTGGAGGGCAACTGGGCCCGCGCGGAGGAGCTCGCCCGCGAGCTCGTGAGGCTCCACCCCACGCACCGCAACGCTCACGCCTTCATGGGGCTCGTCGACTTCAAGGCCAAGCGCTACGAGGCCTCCCTCGAGCACTTCAAGGCGGCCGCCTCCAACCCCATCGGGGAGCTCACCAGCACGCTGGCGCAGGCCTGGGTCTACCAGGCGCAGGGCAAGACGCAGGAGGCCCTGGCGACGCTCGATTCCCCCAAGCAGCCGGAATGGGCGCAGTACTACCTGCGCTACCACCGCGCGCTGCTCGCCGATCAGGCCGGCCGGACCGCCGAGGCGCGCGCCGCCTACGAGCGCATCCCGAAGAACGACCAGCGCTCGCTGCGCATCACGCTGGCCTTCGCCCAGCACGCCGCCCACACCGGCGACACCAGGCTCGCGCTCAGCATGCTCAAGGCGCATTTCGAGAAGAGCAAGAGCGAAGGCCACCCCGTGGCGCGCGCCCTGCAGGAGCGCATCGAGGCGGGCGAGCGGCCAGAGCTGCTCATCAGCAGCGCCACGGAGGGGCTGGCGGAGTCCTTCTACGGCGTGGGCGAGGCGCTCGCCAGCGAGGGCGGCGTCAGCTTCGGGGCGGCCTATCTGCAGTTTGCGCTCTATCTCGTCCCCGACTTCACCAACGCGCTGGCCGCGCTCGCCAACGCCTACGAGACGACCAAGCGCTACGAGGACGCCATTGCCGCCTACGACCGCATCCCCAAGGGGACGCCGCTGGAGGTGAGCATCGAGGTGCGCAAGGCCTTCAACCTCAACCAGCTGGAGCGGGTGGACGAGGCGCAGAAGCTGCTCGAGGAGCTGGCCCGCCGCCACCCGCGCGACATCCGCCCGCTCGATGCGCTGGGCAGCATCATGCGCGGGCACAAGCGCTTCGCCGAGGCGGTGGACTACTACACGCGCGCCATCGCCCTGATCGACAAGCCCGAGCAGAAGCACTGGACCTACTTCTACGCGCGCGGCACCTCCTACGAGCGCATGAAGAAGTGGCCGCTGGCCGAGGCCGACCTGCAGCGCGCCCTCCAGCTTGGAGGCGATCAGGCCCTGGTGCTCAACTACCTCGGCTATTCCTGGATCGACCAGAACCGCAACCTCAAGCGCGGCATGGCGCTGATCGAGAAGGCGGTGAAGCAGAAGCCCGACGACGGCTACATCGTCGACAGCCTGGGCTGGGCCCACTATCGGCTGGGCAACTACAAGGAGGCCACCAAGCACCTGGAGCGGGCGGTGGAGCTGCGGCCCGAGGACCCGGTGCTCAATGACCACCTCGGCGACGCCTATTGGCGCGTCGGGCGGGAGCGCGAGGCCCGCTTCCAGTGGGAGCAGGCGCTGACGCTGAAGCCGGAGCCGGAGGACGCCGAGAAGATCAGGAAGAAGCTGCAGAAGGGCCTGCCCGCCCCCGGCAACGTCCGCCAGGTCAAGCGCACCAAGGAGGCGGGGCGGGTGGAGAAGGGCAAGAAGAGCACCGAGGCGCAGCAGCCGGCCTTCCCTCTGGTCAACAACTAGGCCCGCGCCGCCGCCCTGGCGTGCGGTTCTCGCGCGGGGGTGCTTGCGCGCATCGGCAGCGATGAGCCCATGCAGCTCGTGGAGCCCGCACCGGCCAAGATCAACCTCACGCTGCGCGTGCTCGGGCGGCGGCCGGACGGCTACCACGAGATCGAAAGCCTGGTGGCCTTCGCCGACGTCGCCGACCGGCTGACGCTCTCGCTCGGCGCCGAGCCGCGCGTGACGGTGCACGGCCCGTTCGCGGGCGAGATCGAGGGCGAGAACCTTCTTGCCCGCGCGCTGGCGCTGCTCGCGGAGACAGACGCGGGCCTGCGGCTGGGCGCCGCCGACCTGGAGAAGAGCCTGCCGGTGGCGGCGGGGCTCGGCGGCGGCTCGGCCGACGCGGCGGCGCTGCTGCGCGCCGTGGCACGCGCCAACCCGGACCGCGCCGGGGCCATTCCCTGGCACCGGCTGGCGCTTCGGCTGGGGGCGGACGTGCCGGTCTGCCTTGCGAGCAGGCCGGCCCTGATCTGGGGCATTGGCGACCGCCTCGAGCTGCTGGAGGGGCCCTTGCGCCTGCCGGCGGTGGCGGCGGTGCTGGTCAACCCCCGGCGGCCGCTTGCAACCGCCGAGGTGTTTCGTGCGCTCGGCGCCGCCGCCGCTCCCGAGCGCCGCTCCCCGCCCGCGCTGCCCGGGCCATTTGCCGATGTGCGCGCGCTCGCCCGTTTCGTGCGGGCCGGCGGCAACGACCTCGGCCGGCCCGCGACCGCCCTGATGCCGGCGATAGCGCACATGCAGGCGGCCGTGGCCGGCCAGCCCGGCTGCCTGGCGGCGACGCTGTCGGGGAGCGGGCCGACATGCGTCGGCATCTTCGAGGACGGCGGCCGGGCGCGGCAGGCCGCGGACGCCCTGGCCTCGGCCATGCCCGGCTGGTGGGTGCGGGCGACGACGCTCGGCGGGGCCGCCGTGGCGCCCGTCAGTTGGCCCGACTGATGCAGAAGCCGATGGCGTCGGCGAGGGCGCGCGTGTGGGCGTCCGGCCGGAAGATGGCGAGCGCGTCGCGTGCGACCGCGCCGTAGTGGCGCGCCCGCTCGAGCGTGATCTCGATGGCGCTGTGCCGCTTCATCAGCTTGATGGCCTGCTCGAGGTCCCCTTCGGCGATGTCGCCGTCGCTCAGCGTGCGCTTCCAGAACGCGCGCTCCACATCGCTGCCGCGCCGGAAGCACAGGATGACGGGCAGCGTGATCTTGCCCTCGCGGAAATCGTCGCCGACCGACTTGCCGAGCCTGGCGCTGTCCCCGGAGTAGTCGAGCGCATCGTCCACCAGCTGGAAGGCGATGCCCAGGTTGCGGCCGTAGGACCTGAGCGCGGCCTGTTCCTCGGCCGGGCGGTTGGCGACCGCGGCGCCCACCTCGGCCGCGGCCGAGAAGAGGGCGGCGGTCTTGGCATTGATGATGGCGAGATACTCGTCCTCGGTGGTGGCCGTGTTCTTGGCGGCGGCGAGCTGCATCACCTCGCCTTCGGCGATCACGGCGGCGGCGCTCGAGAGGATCTTGAGCGCACCGAGCGAGCCCACCTCCACCATCATGCGGAAGGCCTGACCGAGCAGGAAGTCGCCGACCAGCACGCTCGCCTGGTTGCCCCACAGGAGCCGCGCCGACTTCTTGCCGCGCCGATAATCGCTTTCGTCGACCACGTCGTCGTGCAGCAGGGTGGCGGTGTGCATGAACTCCACCGCCGCCGCCAGCAGCACATGGCCCTCGCCGCGGTAGCCGCACAGCTTGGCGGCCGCGATCGTCAGCATCGGCCGCAGGCGCTTGCCCCCCGAATCGATCAGGTGGCGGGCGAGCCTGGGGATCAGCTCGACATCGGACACCGCCTTGTCGAGGATGATGCGGTTGACCGCCTGCATGTCGCCGGCGACGAGGTCGAGCAGGGGCTGCAGGCTGGCCGCAGGATCCCGCGCCTCTTCGAAGGGGACGACGACGCCCAAGTGTGGTATTCCCGGCTCGAGTGGCTCCTGCCCCGGTATAGCCGGGAGGGGCAAGGGCCCTCAAGCGTGCCCGTCCGCGACAGAACGCGACGGACCTCCAGCGCCGCTCGAGCCGATGCGTGAACTGCTGCGCAGCAACGACGCCGTCCTCATCAGCTTCGCCCAGTCGGTGCTGTCCGCCGCCGGCATCAGGAGCTTCGTGGCGGACCAGCACATGAGTCTGGCGGAAGGCTCGATCGGCGCCTTTCCGCGGCGCCTGATGGTGGAGGCCGAGGCCTGGAGCGGCGCCCGGCGCGAGCTCCTCGCGGCCGGCCTCGGCACCTCGCTCATCGACGAGGGGGAAGAGCGGCCTTGAGCAGGGGGCCCGCTGCCGACGATGGCCTGACCGACGACGCCTTCCTGGGCGGCGCCCTTCATGTGCTGCAGCCCACGGCCGGCTACCGGGCGGGGATCGATGCCGTGCTGCTGGCGGCGGCGGCCCCTCTGCGGGCCGGCCGCCGGCAGCGGGTGCTCGACGTCGGCGCCGGGGTCGGGGTGGTGGGCCTCAGCGTGGCCCGGCGGGCGGAGCGCGCCACGGTGACGCTGGTCGAGAAGGAGCCGGCCCTCGCCGAGCTCGCCCGCCGCAACATCGAGCGCAACGGGCTGGCCGAGCGCGCCCGCGTCGTCGTCGCCGACGTGTCCCGCCGCCTCGAGGACCTGGAGGCGCTCGCGGGCGAGGCGGAGTCCTTCGACCATGTGCTCGCCAACCCGCCCTACAATCCCGAAGGCGCAGGCACGGTTTCGGCCGAGGCGCTCAGGGCGGCGGCCAACGTCATGCCGGGCGGCAACCTGGCCCGCTGGGCGCGCTTCATGGCGGCCATGGCGCGGCCCGGGGGCACCGCCACCATGATCCACCGTGCCGACGCCGTGGGCGAGGTGCTAACGGCCTTCGCCGGCCGCTTCGGCGGCATCGTGGTATTTCCGCTTTACCCGCGCGCGGGCAAGTCGGCGATCCGCGTGCTGGTGCAGGGCGTCAAGGGCAGCGGCGCGCCGCTCGAGCTGAGGCCCGGCCTCGTCCTGCACGAGGCCGGCAACCGCTTCACGCCGCTGGCGGAGGCGATCCTGCGCGGAGGTGCCGCGCTGCCGCTGGCGGGATGAGCGCCGCCGGGCGCAGGCGCTCCCTTGAGTCGGCCCGCGCTGTGGCACTATCGTCGCCCGACACAGCGGCAAGGCCCGGGCGGGCCCGAGGTCGTCAAACATGCGCTTCTTCAACCGTGGCCCCGTCGTTCCCGTGCTGCGCTTCACCGGGCCCATCGGCATGGTCACGCCGCTGCGGCCGGGGCTGTCGCTGGCCTCGGTGGCGGGGCCCATCGAGAAGGCGTTCGCCTACTCGAGGCTGCCGACCGTGGCGGTGGTGGTGAACTCGCCGGGCGGCTCGCCGGTTCAGTCGCACCTGATCTTCAGCCGCATCCGCCAGCTCGCCGCCGAGAAAGGCAAGCGCGTCTACGTCTTCTGCGAGGACGTGGCGGCCTCCGGCGGCTACTTCCTGGCGCTCGCGGGCGACGAGATCTACGCCGACCCCTCCTCCATCGTCGGCTCGATCGGCGTGATCTCGGCGAGCTTCGGCCTCGACAAGTTCATCGGCCGCTTCGGCATCGAGCGGCGCGTGCACACCGCCGGCCGGGATAAGGGCGCGCTCGATCCCTTCCAGCCCGAGAAGCCCGAGGACGTGGCCCGGCTCGAGGAGCTGCAGCGGCACGTGCACGGGGTGTTCATCGGCGTGGTCAAGGAGCGGCGCGCGGGCAAGCTCCGGGGACCCGAGGAGGAGCTCTTCTCGGGCTCCTACTGGTCGGCGGCGAAGGCCCTGGACTACGGCCTGATCGACGGCATCGCCGACTTGCGCGGCAAGATGCGGGCGCTGCACGGTCCCCGGGTGCGCCTGCGCGCCATCCCGCTGGCGGCGGGCGGGCTGCTGTCGCGCCTGCGGCGCCTGCCGGGCTTTGCCGTGGCGGATGGCGACGGACTGGCGGCCGCTCCCGCGTTTGCCGACGAGCTGATCTCGGCCATCGAGGCGAGAGCGCTGTGGTCTCGTTTCGGCCTTTGATTCGCGCTATGTGTCGGGGGCGCGCCCACGGGCGCGGGCCGGCGTGGAGGTGAACGATGCCGCAGGTGATCGCCCTGGCGCTCCTTGGCGCCGGCATCTACGCCGGCTACCGCTGGCTTGCGCATGCCGCCCGCCGGATGGGCGAGGAGATGCAGCGCCACGAGGCGGAGCTGCGCGGCCGGGAGGCGGGCCGCATCGAGAAGGACCTGGGCGCCCTGGAGTATGATCCCTCCGCCGGGGTCTACCGGCCCGCGCGCAAGCCGTAAGGGCCGCCCGCGCAAATCCAGGTGACGCACCGCCGCCTTTGCGTATAGTGCGCGCCGCAACCCGATTGCGCGCGCGCACCCATGCCGAGAAGAGCCGCCCAGCCGTCGTCCGCAAGGAGGTCCGAGGCCGCCCTGTCCGGCCTGCGGCCGCGCGAGTCGTTCCAGGACCTGATCCTGGCGCTTCAGCAGTACTGGGGCGAGCAGGGCTGCGTGATCCTGCAGCCCTACGACATGGAGGTCGGCGCGGGCACCTTCCACCCAGCCACCACCCTGCGCGCGCTGGGCCCCAGGTCCTGGAACGCGGCCTACGTGCAGCCCTCGCGCCGGCCCAAGGACGGCCGCTACGGCGAGAACCCCAACCGGCTGCAGCACTACTACCAGTTCCAGGTCATCATGAAGCCGTCGCCGGCGGATTTCCAGGACCTCTACCTGGAGAGCCTCGGCCGCATCGGCATCGACCCCCTGAGCCACGACATCCGCTTCGTGGAGGACGACTGGGAGAGCCCCACGCTCGGCGCCTGGGGGCTCGGCTGGGAGGTGTGGTGCGACGGCATGGAGGTGACGCAGTTCACCTACTTCCAGCAGGTCGGCGGCTACGACTGCAATCCCGTGTCGGGCGAGATCACCTACGGGCTGGAGCGCCTTGCCATGTACGTGCAGGGCGTCGACCGCGTGTTCGACCTCAACTTCAACGGGCGCACCGACGAGCGCAGGCTGACCTACGGCGACGTGTTCCTGCAGGCCGAGCAGGAGTACTCGCGCTACAACTTCGAGCACGCCGACACCGAGCTGCTGCTCGCCCACTTCCGCGACGCGGAGAAGGAGTGCCGGGCGCTGCTGGCGGCGGGCCAGCCGGCGCCGGACGCTGACGACAGGCGCCACAAGCTGGCACTGCCCGCCTACGACCAGTGCATCAAGGCCTCTCACATCTTCAACCTGCTCGACGCCCGCGGCGTGATCTCGGTGACCGAGCGGCAGAGCTACATCCTGCGGGTGCGCGAGCTGGCCAAGGCCTGCTGCGGGGCCTGGCTGGCGACTGAAGGGGGCGGGGCGTGATCGCTCGCGACCATTCCCTCTCCCCATGCCTCTTCAGGCATGGGGAGAGGGTCAGGGTGAGGGGCGGCGGCACGCTCCGGCGGCGGCGTATGTGGCTGCCCCTCACCCCGACCCTCTCCCCGCAGGCGGGGAGAGGGAGATTGCGGCTGCCCCTCACCCCGACCCTCTCCCCGCAAGCGGGGAGAGGGAGATTGCGGCTGCCCCTCACCCCGACCCTCTCCCCGCAAGCGGGGAGAGGGAGATTGCGGCTGCCCCTCACCCCGACCCTCTCCCCGCAGGCGGGGAGAGGGGGATTGTGGCTGCCCCTCACCCCGACCCTCTCCCCGCAGGCGGGGAGAGGGGGATTGTGGCTGCCCCTCACCCCGACCCTCTCCCCGCAGGCGGGGAGAGGGAGAGCGGCGCGGGTGGGGAGAGGGAGAGCGGCGCGGGTGGGGAGAGGGGGAGCGGCGCAGGCGGGGAGAGGGGCGCTTGCGCGGCGGGCGATGGAGTGGCGCCATGCCTGAGCTGCTGCTCGAGCTGCTCTCCGAGGAGATCCCGGCGCGCATGCAGGCCCGCGCGGCGGAGGACCTGCGCCGTCTCGTCACCGAGGCCCTGAAGGCGCAGGGCCTGGACTGCGGCGAGGCACGGGCTTTCGCCACCCCGCGCCGGCTGGCGCTGATCGTCGAGGGGCTGCCGGCGAAGTCGCCGGACCTCTCCGAGGAGCGCAAGGGCCCGCGCGTCAACGCTCCGGAGGCGGCGATCCAGGGCTTCCTCAAGTCGGCGGGGCTCAGGTCGATCGGCGAGGCACAGGTGGTCGCCGATGCCAAGAAGGGTGATTTCTACGTCGCCCGCATCCACCGGCCGGGCCGCAGGGCCGCCGAGATCGTCGCCGAGGTGGTGCCGGCGGTGGTGAGCAGGTTCCCCTGGCCCAAATCCATGCGCTGGGGCGCCGGCCGAACCACCTGGGTGCGGCCGCTGCACTCGATCGTGTGCCTCATCGACGGCAAGGTGGTGCCGTTCGCCATCGAGGGCGTGGCGAGCGGGGCGCAGACGCGCGGGCACCGCTTCCACGGCAACGCGCCGTTCGCGGTCAAGAGCGGGGCCGACTACCTCGAGCGCCTGGAGGCCCACAGGGTGATCCTCGACGCCCGCGCGCGCGCGGCCATGATCGAGGAGCAGGCGCGCGCGCTCGCCAAGAAGCACCGGCTGGCGCTGGTGGAGGACGAGGCGCTGCTGGCCGAGAACGCCGGCCTCACCGAATGGCCCCTGGTGCTGATGGGCCACTTCGACGAGGCGTTCCTGGAGGTGCCGGCCGAGTGCCTGATCACCTCCATGAAGCAGCACCAGAAGTGCTTCTCGCTCAGGGACCCGCGGACCAAGAAGCTCGCCAACCGCTTCCTCCTGGTGTCCAACCTCACCCCCGGGGACGGCGGCCGCGAGATCGTGGCCGGCAACGAGAAGGTGATCGCGGCCAGGCTGTCGGACGCCAAGTTCTTCTGGGAGCAGGACTTGAGGAAGCCGCTCGACGAGATGGCGATCGCGCTCGGCGGCATCACCTTCCACGAGAAGCTGGGCAGCCAGAGGGACCGGGTGGAGCGCATCGCCGAGCTCGCCTTCCAGATCGCGGGCTCGGTCGACGCGGTGCCGGAGGATGCGCGGCGGGCGGCCCAGCTCGCCAAGGCCGATCTCGTGTCCGGCATGGTGGGCGAGTTTCCCGAGCTGCAGGGCCTGATGGGCCGCTACTACGCGGAGGCCGTCGGCACCAAGCCTGAGATCGCGCGGGCGATCGAGCTCCACTACAAGCCCAAGGGGCCCAACGATACCGTGCCCAGGGTTGAGGAGGGCGATGCGACAGCGGTGGCCGTGGCGCTGGCCGACAAGCTCGACACGCTGGTGGGCTTCTGGGCCATCGGCGAGAAGCCGACGGGCAGCGGCGATCCCTATCAGCTGCGCCGCGCGGCGCTGGGCGTGATCCGCATCGTGCTGGAGAACGATCTGCGGCTGCCGCTCCTGCGCGCGTTCGGCGCTGCGGTGGCGGCGGCGTTCTCGCAGGGCGGGGCCGGCAGGCGGGACGCGCCGCCCGCAGGTCTCCTGCGCCTGTTCGCCGAGCATCAGGCCAGGGAGGGCGTGCCGGGGCGCGGCATCACGCGGAGCGAGGCATCGCGGTTTGCGGAGCTCGTGCGCCAGGGACTGGCGGAGGGTTGGGCCCGGGTGATGGGCTCTCGCGACTCGGAGACGGAGCTCTTCGACGGTCAGCGGCTGGGCGAGGTCCAGGGCTTCGTCGAGCCCGTTTTCTCCGACCTACTCTCCTTTTTCGCCGACCGGCTCAAGGTGCACCTGCGCGAGAAGGGGGCGCGGCACGACCTCATCGATGCGGTGTTCTCGCTGCCCGGCCAGGACGACCTCGCCCTGATCGTCAGGCGCGTGGAGGCGCTGTCCGCGTTCCTCGAGACGGACGACGGCGCCAGCCTGCTCACCGGCGTCAGGCGCGCCGTCAACATCGTTCGCGACGAGGAGAGGAAGGACAAGCGGAGCTATGCCGGCGCCGCCGACCGCGCCCTGCTGCGCGCCCCGCAGGAGCAGGCCCTCTACGAGGCGATCCAGAAGGTCAAGGCCGACACGGTGGCCGCCATCAACGTGGAGAACTTCGCCGGAGCCATGCGGGCGCTGTCCGAGCTCAGGGCCCCGGTCGATGCCTTCTTCGACAAGGTGACCGTGAACGTGACGGGCGTGGAGGAGGCAGAGAGGCTGCGCGCCAACCGCCTCGCCCTGCTCTCGGAGATCCGGGCCGCCACGCTGACGGTTGCCGATTTCTCCAGGATCGCCGGCTGACGGCTGGCGTCCGTAGGGCTGGCCCTGCAACCCGGCCCCGCCGAGTTTGAAGCGGGCCTTTACCGAGCCGCCGCGCCGGCCTCGCGTCGCGCCGCGATTTCTGGTCTCTGTCCCCCCATGGCTCTCCACGGCAAGGACCGGACGGTCGTCGTCACGGGTGCGGCGCGCGGCATCGGCCGCGCCGTGGCCCACCACCTCGCCGGCCTCGGCTGGCGGGTGGCGCTGGCCGACATCGACGGCGAGGCGGCGACAGCCGCGGCGGCCGACATCGGCGGCATCGCCATCGGCGCCGACGTAGGCAACGAGGCCGACGTGGAGCGGCTGGTGGCTGTGAGCCGCAGCCGGCTCGGGTCCATCGACGCCATCGTCTCAAATGCGGGCATCGGCGGCTTCGCGCCGCTGGCCGAGACCACCCTGGCGCGCTGGAACGAGGTGATCGCCACCAACCTGACCGCGACCTTCCTGCTCGCCCGGGCGGCCGCCGGCGACCTCAAGGCGGCGCGCGGGGCGATCGTCGCCATCGCCTCCACCCGCGCCCACATGTCCGAGCCCGGCACCCTCGCCTACTCGGCGAGCAAGGGTGGGCTGGTGGCCCTCACCCACGCGCTGGCCATCACGCTGGCGCCCGAGGTGCGCGTCAACTGCGTCTCCCCCGGCTGGATCGACACAGGCAGGCACGGAGAGCTCAGGCCGGCCGACCACGCCCAGCACCCGGCGGGCCGGGTCGGGCGGCCGGAGGACGTGGCGGCCGCTGTCGCCTACCTGCTCTCCGAGGCGGCCGGCTTCGTCACCGGCGCCGAGCTGATCGTCGACGGCGGCATGACGCGCAAGATGATCTACGTCTGATGGGGCGGGCGCCCGGCGGCGGGGGCCAGGCCGCGGTAGACCTCGGCCAGAGGGATGGCGAGCCCGAGGGCGGCAACGGCGATCGTGCCGTCGCGCCCCGCCTCCTGCGGCAGCTCCGGGAACCGCCCGTCCAGCCCGCGCAGCCACAGCCAGCACTGCGGCGCGTCCTGGCTCGCCACGATATAGGCCTTGAGCGACGGCAGGCTCATGTACTCGGCCGGCTTGACGTTCATGTCGAGCTGGTGGGTCGAAGGCGAGAGCACCTCGGCGAGAAGGGCGGGCGCTGCCGTCGAGAGATCGTCCCATGTGCCGCTCGCCGGCTCGACGACGACGTCGGGGTAGCGCACGGTGGGGCCGGTATCGACGCCCCGATTGTGGCCCGTCACCAGCCAAGCCGCAGCATCGAGCTGCCGCTCCAGCAGGGAGACGAGCCGCTGCGCAATGACGGCGTGGCGCCGCGTGCCGCCGGTCATCTGCTGCACGATGCGGCCCTCCTCGTACTCGAAGCGGCCCTCGGCCTGGCGGGACACGAAGTCGAAGAAGGCGGCCTTGTCGACCTTGAGGTAGGCACTGACGTTCATGGTGCGGCCTCGGCCTTTCTCGGACCCCCGACCAGAATTAGCACGGCGCTGCGCGCGCGAACGCCCCCGGGGCTGCCCGGCGGCGGCCGGGCTAGCGGTCGATCTCGCCGAACACGATGTCGAGCGAGCCCAGGATGGCCGACACGTCGGCCAGCATGTGGCCGCGGTTCATGAAGTCCATGGCCTGGAGGTGGGCAAAGCCGGGCGCCCGGATCTTGCAGCGGTAGGGCCTGTTGCTGCCGTCCGCCACCAGGTAGACGCCGAACTCGCCCTTGGGCGCCTCCACCGCGGCGTAGACCTCGCCCGGCGGCACGTGGAAGCCCTCGGTGTAGAGCTTGAAGTGGTGGATGAGCGCCTCCATGGAGCGCTTCATCTCGGCGCGCTTGGGCGGCACTACCTTCTTGTCGTCGGTGACGTGGGGGCCGCGGCCCTCCGCCGACAGCAGCTTCTCGCAGCACTGCTTCATGATCTTGACCGCCTGGCGCATCTCCTCCATGCGGATGCAGTAGCGGTCGTAGTTGTCGCCGTTGCGGCCGACGGGGACGGCGAAGTCGAGCTCGGAGTAGCACTCGTAGGGCTGGGCCTTCCTGAGGTCCCAGGCCGCGCCCGAGCCGCGCAGCATCACGCCCGAGAACCCCCAGGCGAGGCAGTCGGCGAGGCTCACCACGCCGATGTCGACGTTGCGCTGCTTGAAGATGCGGTTGTCGGTGAGGAGCCCTTCGATGTCGTCGAGCACCTTGGGGTGGGTCTCGCAGAAGCGGGCGATGTCCTCCACCAGCTTGTCGGGCAGGTCCTGGTGCACGCCGCCGAAGCGGAAATACTTGGCGTGCATGCGGCTGCCCGAGGCGCGCTCGTAGAACACCATTAGCTTCTCGCGCTCCTCGAAGCCCCACAGCGGCGGGGTGAGAGCGCCCACGTCCATGGCCTGGGTGGTGACGTTGAGAAGGTGGGAGAGCAGGCGGCCGATCTCCGCGTAGAGCACGCGGATGAGCTGGGCGCGTCTCGGCACCGCGAGCTCGAGCAGCTTCTCGGCGGCGAGGCAGAAGGCGTGCTCCTGGTTCATCGGCGCCACGTAGTCGAGGCGGTCGAAGTAGCCGATGGCCTGCAGGTAGGTCTTGTGCTCGATCAGCTTCTCGGTGCCGCGGTGGAGCAGGCCGATGTGGGGGTCGACGCGGTTGACCACCTCCCCGTCCAGCTCCAGCACCAGCCGCAGCACGCCGTGCGCCGCCGGGTGCTGCGGGCCGAAGTTGATGTTGAACTGGCGGATTTCGGTTTCTGGCATGTTCTTCGTGAGATCGTGAGTGGTGAGATAGCGGCTGCACTCTTTGGATCAGGCGCCCCCCTCACGAGACCGGATGAGCGATCGAAGCCTATTGCTGATCGCTTCGCACCTGTCCAGAAGCCCAAGCTCGGCATCCGCCGGCAACCGCCCGATGCCTCGGGAAAGGATCAAGCGCGTCTCCAGCTCTCGGGTCCAACCCTGGGCAACCCTCAGGAATTGAATGAAGGCCCCTGTTTGATCGCGTCCGTACCCCTCGGCGAGGTTTGCCGGGATCGACGCTGCGGAGCGGCGGACCTGGGCTGTCGTTCCGTAGATTTCCTCGCGCGGGAAGTCACAGGTCGCGCGATAGCAGTCCTCGGCCAGCTGCATGGCCCTCTGCCCTACCTCCAGGTCCTTGAACGACCTGATTGCGCTATCGCCTGCCAATTGGCTCCTCGCGAGACAGCACCGCGCGCTACTCACTACTCACCACTCGCTATCTCACGAGCTCTTCTTCTCATCCCCCGGCAGAACGTAGTCGGTCCCCTCCCACGGGCTCTCGAAGTCGAAGGAGCGGAACTCCTGGGTGAGCTTGACGGGCTCGTAGACCACCCGCTTCTGCTCGTCGTCGTAGCGCACCTCGACGTAGCCGGTCAGCGGAAAGTCCTTGCGCAGCGGATGGCCCTGGAAGCCGTAGTCGGTGAGGATGCGGCGCAGATCCGGATGGCCGGAGAACAGGATGCCGTACATGTCGTAGGCCTCCCGCTCGTACCAGTTGGCGGCGGGGAAGAGCTCGACCACGCTCGGCACCGGCGTCGCCTCGTCGGTGTCGCACTTGACGCGGATGCGCCGGTTCCGCCGCGGCGAGAGCAGGTGGTAGACCACCTCGAAGCGTCGCGCGCGCTCGGGATAGTCGACGCCGCAGATGTCGATCAGCTGCTCGAACAGGCAGTCCTTGTCGTCGCGCAGGGCGGTGAGCACCGGCACGATCTGCCCCGCCTCGACGCGCACGGTGAGCTCGCCGTAGGCGATGCGGGTCTCAAGCACCCTGCGGCCGAGCAGGCCGTCGACGTGCTTGGCCAGATCGTCGATGGCGGGCATGCGGGCGGCGCTCCTCTCAGTCGACGATGAACAGGCGTGCACCGGCTGCCGTGCGCGAGCGGTGGGGCTCGGCCCCGTCCGCCACCTGGTAGCTCATGCCGGGCCGCAGCGTGAAGGTGCGGCCGTCGCGCAGCTCGGTGTGGAGCTCCCCTTCGAGGCAGAGCAGGATGTGTCCCTTCTCGCACCAGTGGTCGGCGGCGTAGCCGGGCGAGTACTCCACCAAGCGCACGCGGATGTCGCCGAACTGGCGGGTGCGCCACGTGGCGGTGCCGGTCTCGCCCCGGTGGGTGGTGGGCTCCACGGCGGCCCAGTCGGTGGTGCCGAAGGGGATGCCCGCCATGCGCATGGATGGGCCTCAGCGCTCGATGGTGCCGGTGCGGCGAATCTTGCGCTGCAGCAGCAGCACGCCGTAGACGAGCGCCTCGGCGGTGGGCGGGCAGCCGGGCACGTAGATGTCGACCGGCACGATGCGGTCGCAGCCGCGGACCACGGAGTAGGAGTAGTGATAGTAGCCGCCGCCGTTGGCGCAGGAGCCCATGGAGATGACGTAGCGGGGCTCCGGCATCTGGTCGTAGACCTTGCGCAGCGCCGGGGCCATCTTGTTGCACAGGGTGCCGGCGACGATCATCACGTCGGACTGGCGCGGCGAGGCGCGCGGGGCGAAGCCGAAGCGCTCGAGGTCCCAGCGCGGCATGGACGCCTGCATCATCTCCACCGCGCAGCAGGCGAGCCCGAACGTCATCCACATGAGCGAGCCCGTGCGCGCCCAGTTGATGAGGTCGTCGGTGGTGGTGACGAGGAAGCCCTTGTCGGCGAGCTGTGCCGACACCTCGGTGAAGTAGGCATCGCCCGGTTTGACCAGACCCGGCTTGGCAGCCTGCGTCGCCATCGTTGGCTCTTGTCCCAATTGCGGTTCGCCTGTTGCCTGCCTCAATCCCACTCCAGCGCGCCCTTGCGCCACTCGTAGATGAAGCCGATGGTGAGCACGGTGAGGAACACCATCATCGACCAGAAGCCGAAGGCGCCGACGTCCTTGAAGGCCACGGCCCACGGGAACAGGAAGGCCACCTCCAGGTCGAAGATGATGAACAGGATCGACACCAGGTAGAAGCGCACGTCGAACTTCATGCGCGCGTCATCGAAGGCGTTGAAGCCGCACTCGTAGGCGGAGACCTTCTCGGGGTCCGGGTTGCGCACGGCCACCAGAAACGGCGCGACCATCAGGGCCAGGCCGATGGCTGACGCCACGCCCATGAACACGGCGAGCGGCAGATAGTCCATGAGCAGCTGGTTCATGCGGTCGCGCTCCGGCGCTGCGGCAGGACGGCCACAGGGCGTTGGCACCTGTTAGCCCACCCACCGGCCCGGTGCAACCTGTGCCGCCGCCGCAGCGGCCCTGCGCAGCCCAAGCTCCACTATCGCCACAAATGGCGCCTATTGCCGCGGTTCAGCCCGCGGGGGACGCGCACGGTCCAGGCTTCGACCTGGGGCACGCGCGTCGGCGCCTCGACATCAGGTCCTGGAGAGTGAGGGCGCATGAAGAGACCAAGCGGCACCACGGCGGTGACGATAGGCTTGGCGGGGATTGCACTTTACAGCGTCGTTTCACATCACCTGGCTCCGGCAACCGAGCCGGCGCCGGGCGGGCCGCACGGAGCCGGCACGGCGACCGGCTTTGCGGCCCAGGTGCAGCTGCGGCCCGACGCGTGGCGGGCGTGGCGGCCGGGAGCCGACGAGGCCGCGCTCCCGCCTGCCGAGGCGCCGGCAGGGGAAGGAGCGGCGGAAGCGGCCCGCGCCTTCCCTGCGCTCCAGGAAGAGGCGGTGCCCGCGGCAGCGAGCTTCTCGCCTGCGGATGCCGACCTTACGGCAGTGGAGCCGGCGGCGTCCGTCGTGCTCGAGCCGGCGCCGGTCGAGGAGCCCCTGCCCGAGGCGCGGACAGCCGCCGGCGTCGGCCGCGCTGCGGACGGCAACAGCCAGCCCGCAGCGGCGGCGCGGTCCGCCACGGCACCGGCGTCGAAGGGGCGGATGGGCCTGGCAGGGCCGGAGCAGGCGGCCGCGCCTGGCGACCGGACGCAGGCGGCAGGGTCCGGCGACCGGATGCCCGCGGCCAGGCCGGCCGCGCCCGAGCGCGCCCGCGATGAGCAGGCTCCGGCAGCCCCTGTCCAGAACCCGCCCAGGTTCGGGCCGGCCATCTTCAAGGAGATCGACCGCAGCGGCGCCTTTTGAGGAGCATGGGACGCCCCGGTCGGGACTGGCGCGAGCGACGGGACTTGAACCCGCGGCCTCCGGCGTGACAGGCCGGCGCTCTAACCAACTGAGCTACGCCCGCAATCCCAGCGCGCGCCCGAGGGCGCGCGCCGTCACCACGCGCCCCGTTTACGTGAGCGCGACTCCCGCGTCAAGCAATGGGGCCGGCCGTGGGGGCCGCGGCGTCTGCCGCGGCGGCCTGCTTGATCCGCTCGGGCTTGTCCCTATAATCCTCCCAGCCCACATGATTGCCGTGGGGGTCCTTGATCTCGCGGCGGTACTCGCGCTCGTAGCGTTGGCGCAGCGTCTCGGAGCCGCCGCGCTCGGTGGCGGCGTCGCTGCGCCCGACCTTCTCGAGGTAGTCGGTCAGGGTCATGTCCAGCACACGGAGGCGCTCAGCATGGTCGACAAGAAGAGACCAGACCCGGCCGATGGGGACTTCATCTTTGACATAGATGTGTCGGACCGCATGAGCGATCTCGTGCCACAGCTCACCCCTGAGGCTCTCCTGAAACAGGCCAGAGAAGCCGGCCCGGTAGAAGAGAATAAGGGGAGAGCCCCCGCTGTACGGGAAGAACACCGCGCGGGTCCCGTCAAACCATGACCAGGGGCCGGTGATGCGACCTCGGGTGCCGTCCAGGAACTCGATGACGTAGCGGACCTTCTGGGCGCCTTCGACCGGCTCCACCCGGGACAGGAAGCCGACCTTGACGCCGAGGGCATCGGTCAGGTCGCGCATCGGCTCCACAGCCGCCTTTGCGCTGGCAAGGATCTCGGGCCGGATGCTGATGGCTTCCCCGCTCGCAACCGCCTGCGCCACAAGGAGATGTCCGGCGCTCTCGGTGAGAATCGCAGTCGGCACCTTGCGTTGCCAGGTGCGACATGCGCAGCATGGCAAGTGGCTCATTCAATGGTGGGCGGTGAGAGGATCGAACTCCCGACATCTTCGGTGTAAACGAAGCGCTCTACCGCTGAGCTAACCGCCCTGCGCCCGCCGGCCCCGGCAGTAGGCAGCGGCCCCGCCGGCCCCGTCAAGACGCCTGCCTCAGTCTCCCGCTGCGGCGCGGTTGCCGCTGCCGATCGCAACCGGGCCCAAACAGAAGGGCGCGCCGGCCGCAGCCGCGCGCCCGTCGGAGCCCAGCCGAAGGCCGCTCAGTTGAGCATGTCCTTCAGGTTCTTGGAGGCCGTGAACTTGGGAACGCGCGAGGCCTTGAGCATCATCTCCACGCCGGTCTGAGGATTGCGCGCCTTGCGCGCCTTGCGGCTCGCCACCTTGAAGGTTCCGAACCCCGGGATGCGCACCTCCTCGCCGTTCTGCATGGTCTTCTCAATGTGCCTGATCACCGCCTCGACGGCGGCTCCGGCCTTGTCCTTCGGCAGCTCCGCCGCCACCGCCACGGCATCGATCAGGTCCTTTTTGCTCATCTTGACCGTCCTTGTGGTTGGGAAGGGGTGGACCGCGGCGGGTCGTGCTGGCATCCGCGCCCGATCTCGGCCGTTGCAGGCGCAACGGCGACGCGGAAACAACGCCCAAAGAGCACGCCCGTCAAGCGGAAACTACGTAAAATCACGCCATTTTCCGGGCAATACCGGCCCTGCCGGCAAGCTTGCGAGCGCCGCCGGCGTGCATCTGAACGTCGTTCTTAGGCGCCGCAGCGCGGCGGCCGCCCCGCTGGCACAATGGGGTGCGCCCCAGCTCGGAAATATCTTGAAATTCAGGGCTTTGAGCCTGCGTCACGGGCGCGGGCCGGGGCCACGGAAGGCGGCGGGCCGGGCGCCCTCTGGACACCCGGCCCGCCCATGTCTGCCAGCCCCGGCCCCTCAGTGGGTGATGCGCTCCTCGCCCTTCACCTCCGCGGCACCAACCGCGGCCGCGGCCGGGTCCTCGAGCGGGATGGGCTTCGGCATGCGCTGCAGGGCCACCCGCAGCACATCGTCCAGGCGCGAGGCCGCCACGATGTCGAGGTGCGACTTGATCTCCTCGCCGATCTCGGCCAGGTCCTTCACGTTCTCCTCGGGGATGACGACCGTCTTGATCCCGGCCCTCAGGGCAGCCAGGAGCTTCTCCTTGAGCCCGCCGATGGGCAGCACGCGGCCCCGCAGCGTGATCTCACCGGTCATGGCCACGTCCTTGCGCACCGGGATGCTGGTCATCACCGAGATGATGGCGGTGACCATGGCGACGCCGGCCGACGGGCCGTCCTTGGGCGTGGCGCCCTCCGGCACGTGCACGTGGATGTCCGTCTTCTCGAACATGGAGGACGGGATGCCCAGGGCGTGCGAGCGCGAGCGCACGTAGGCGTTGGCGGCCTGGATCGACTCCTTCATGACGTCGCGCAGGTTGCCGGTGACCGACATCTTGCCCTTGCCCGGCATCATGACGCCTTCCACGGTCAGGATCTCGCCGCCGACCTCGGTCCAGGCGAGCCCGGTGACGACGCCGACCTGGTCCTCGAGCTCGGCCTCGCCGTAGCGGAACTTGGGCACGCCGAGATAGTCGTGCAGGTTCTCGGTCGTCACCTTGACCGTGGTGTGCTTGCCGGTGAGGATCTCCTTCACCGCCTTGCGCGCGAGCTTGGCGATCTCGCGCTCCAGGTTGCGCACGCCCGCTTCGCGCGTGTAGCGGCGGATGATCTCCTGCAGCGCGGCATCGTCGAGCTCCCACTCGGTGGGCTCCAGCCCGTGGTTCTGGCGCTGGTTGGGGATCAGGTGGCGCTTGGCGATCTCGATCTTCTCGTCCTCGGTGTAGCCGGCGAGGCGGATGATCTCCATGCGGTCGAGCAGGGCCGGCGGGATGTTCATGGTGTTCGCCGTGGTGACGAACATCACGCCCGACAAGTCGTAGTCGACCTCCAGGTAGTGGTCGTTGAAGGTGTGGTTCTGCTCCGGGTCGAGCACCTCCAGCAGGGCCGCCGCCGGGTCGCCGCGGAAATCGGAGCCCATCTTGTCGATCTCGTCCAGGAGGAAGAGCGGATTGGTCTTCTTCGCCTTCTTCATGGACTGGATGACCTTGCCGGGCATCGAGCCGATGTAGGTGCGCCGGTGGCCGCGGATCTCGGCCTCGTCGCGCACGCCGCCAAGCGACATGCGCACGAACTCACGGCCGGTGGCGTTGGCCATCGACATGCCAAGCGAGGTCTTGCCCACGCCCGGGGGGCCGACCAGGCACAGGATCGGGCCCTTGAGCTTGTTGGTGCGCGACTGGACGGCGAGGTACTCGAGGATGCGCTCCTTCACCTTCTCCAGGCCGTAGTGCTCCTTGTCGAGGATCTCCTGGGCCTCGTTGAGGTCCTTCTTGACCTTGCCCTTGATGCCCCACGGGATCGACAGCAGCCAGTCGAGGTAGTTGCGCACCACCGTGGCCTCGGCCGACATCGGGCTCATCTGCTTGAGCTTCTTGAGCTCGGCCAGAGCCTTGTCGCGCGCCTCCTTCGACAGCTTGGTGTTCTCGATCTTCTCCTCGAACTCCTGGATGTCGTCGCGCTCCTCGCCGTCGCCCAGCTCCTTCTGGATGGCCTTCATCTGCTCGTTGAGGTAGTACTCGCGCTGGGTCTTCTCCATCTGCCGCTTGACGCGGGAGCGGATCTTCTTCTCCACCTGCAGCACCGAGATCTCGCTCTCCATGAGCGTGTAGACGCGCTCCAGGCGGCTCGAGACCGTGGTGATCTCGAGGATGTCCTGCTTGTCGGCGATCTTGATCGCCAAGTGCGAGGCGATGGTATCGGCCAGCTTGGAGTAGTCCTCGATCTGGCTGATGGTGCCCAGCACCTCGGGCGAGATCTTCTTGTTGAGCTTCACGTAGCTCTCGAACTGGGAGACGGCCGAGCGCGCCAGGGCCTCGATCTCGTCGCTGGCGCCCACGCTTTCGGTCACCCGCTCCACCTCGGCCTCGAAATACTCCGAGTTGTCGGTGTAGCGCACAACCTTGGCGCGTGCGGTACCCTCGACCAGCACCTTGACCGTGCCGTCGGGCAGCTTGAGCAGCTGCAGCACGGAGGCGAGCGTCCCCATTTGGTAAATGGCGTCGGGAGCGGGGTCGTCGTCCCCGGCATTCTTCTGCGCGGCAAGCAGAATCTGCTTGTCGGAGCGCATCACCTCCTCGAGCGCGTTGATCGACTTCTCGCGCCCGACGAACAGGGGCACGATCATGTAGGGAAAGACGACGATGTCGCGCAGCGGCAGGACCGGATAGATCTCCTTGCCACCCTTGTCCCGGGCCTGTCTGATCTCGCTCATGGTCGCTCTCTCGCCGTATCCAGGGCCTCAGCTTCGTACCACGCTTTGGCCGGGCGGGATATTCCACCCGGGCCACGCGGGCACTCTAGCGCAACCTCCCGTCGCGCTTAACGTCGGCAAACGAAAACCTGCTTCGCACCGGCCCCGCAAGCAGTGTGCGCGACCGGAAGGCAAGGGGTGCTGGTTTTGCGTCTAGCGCTTCCTCGACACGCTTACGCCAAATCGCCGCACCGGGCCAAGGGGGTGTGGCCTCCGGACCAGACCTTGCGTCGCCTCGACGCAACACCTTCGGACGGGCCCGGCCTTGCAGGCATTCTCGCATACCCGCCGCGAATGAAAGATGGTCACCGGACGGCTCTACATCAAGTGGCAGGGGATTGCCCACCGGCCGCTCCGCGAGGGCCGGCAGACCCGGCCTCCCGGGCCGCCATCGGCGCACTGCGGCCCCGCCCAACGCGCCCGCGACGGCATGCGGGAGCCACCATCAGGCGCTCGAGCCCTTCTCGCCGGCCCGGTCGGAGTAGATGCGCAAGGGGCGCGCGCCGCCTTCCACCACCTCGGGCGCGATCACCACCTCCTCCACGCCCTTGAGGCCGGGCAGCTCGAACATGGTGTCGAGCAGGATCGCCTCCATGATGGAGCGCAGGCCGCGCGCGCCAGTCTTGCGGTCGATGGCCTTGCGGGCGATGGCCTTCAGCGCCTCCTGGGTGATGGTGAGGCGCACGTCCTCCATCTCGAACAGGCGCTGGTACTGCTTGACGAGGGCGTTCTTCGGCACGGTCAGGATCTGCATCAGCGCCGACTCGTCGAGGTCCTCGAGGGTGGCGATGACCGGCAGCCGGCCGATGAACTCGGGGATCAGGCCGAACTTGAGGAGGTCCTCCGGCTCCACCCCCTTGAGGATGTCGCCGGTGCGGCGCTCATCGGGCCCGGTGATCCTGGCGGCGAAGCCGATGGAGGAGCCGCGGTCGCGCCGCGAGATGATCTTCTCGAGCCCGGCGAACGCCCCGCCGCAGATGAAAAGGATGTTGGAGGTGTCGACCTGCAGGAACTCCTGCTGGGGGTGCTTGCGCCCGCCCTGGGGCGGCACCGAGGCGATGGTGCCCTCCATGATCTTGAGCAGGGCCTGCTGCACGCCCTCGCCCGACACGTCGCGGGTGATGGAGGGGTTGTCGGACTTGCGGCTGATCTTGTCGATCTCGTCGATGTAGACGATGCCGCGCTGCGCCCGCTCGACGTTGTAGTCGGCGTTCTGCAGCAGCTTGAGGATGATGTTCTCCACGTCCTCGCCGACGTAGCCCGCCTCGGTGAGGGTGGTTGCATCGGCCATGGTGAACGGCACGTCGAGGATGCGCGCCAGGGTCTGCGCCAGCAGGGTCTTGCCGCAGCCGGTGGGTCCGACCAGCAGGATGTTGGACTTGGCCAGCTCCACGTCGTTGTTCTTGGCGGCGTGGTTCAGGCGCTTGTAGTGGTTGTGCACGGCCACCGACAGCACGCGCTTGGCGTGGTCCTGGCCGATCACGTAGGAGTCGAGCACCGAGCAGATCTCGCCCGGCGTGGGCACGCCGTCGCGCGACTTGACGAGGGTGTTCTTGTTCTCCTCGCGGATGATGTCCATGCACAGCTCGACGCATTCATCGCAGATGAACACGGTCGGGCCCGCAATCAGCTTGCGGACCTCGTGCTGGCTCTTGCCGCAGAAGGAGCAGTAGAGCGTGTTCTTTTCCTGGGCCATCCCGTTCTCTCAACCCGTCGGTCGCGGCTCAATCATGGCGGGCAATCGTTCGTCTCCCCGTGTAGAGCCGGTCTCAGCCCTATCACGCTCGAGCCTGCGGCCGGGGCTTCGGTGGCTACTGTGGGAATCCTGAGCCCAATCTGAGCATGCTAGCGGCGGCAAGATCAAGATTGGATTAACACCTCTTTGCCGCCGCGGAGCAAGCCGCTGGAGCCGCTCGACAATGTTAGCATCAGCTTGCGCCGCGCCGCTGCCTGGTGCGGCGGTGGGCCACGTCCGGCTCACCCCTGCACGGGCCGGGCCGGGGTCAGCAGGGCCTCCGCCTCGTCGCGGCTCTTGATGACCTTGTCGATCAGCCCGAACTCGCGGGCCTGCTCTGCAGTCATGAAGTAATCGCGATCGAGCGTCCGCTCGATGACCTCGTAGCTCTTCTTGGTATGCTTGACGTAAACCTCGTTGAGCCGCCGCTTCATTTTGATGATATCTTCGGCGTGGCGCTCGATATCGCTGGCTTGGCCGGAGAAGCCGCCCGAGGGCTGGTGCACCATGATGCGGGCGTTGGGCAGGGCGTAGCGCATGCCTGGGGTGCCTGCCGCCAGCAGCAGCGAGCCCATGGACGCCGCCTGGCCGATGCACAGGGTGGCGATGGGCGAGCGGATGAACTGCATGGTGTCGTAGATCGCCATGCCCGAGGTTACCACGCCCCCCGGGGAGTTGATGTACATGGAAATCTCTTTCTTGGGGTTCTCCGACTCGCAATAGAGGAGCTGCATGCAGATGGAGGAGGCGACCGTGTCCTCGATCGGGCCGGTGACGAAGATGATGCGCTCCTTGAGCAGCCGCGAAGGCAGGTCGTAGCCGCGCTCGCCGCGGTTGGTCTGCTCCACCACCATGGGCCAGAAGGTATTGGTGAGCGTGTTCACGGGATCGGACATGTGTTCCCCTATCTGTGCGCTCCCCGTCCCTCATTGAGTGTGGGGTGGGGGGAGGCCGAGTTCAAGCACGTCATTCCTTGCTCCGGCCCTGCTGATGGCCGTGGTGCTCATGGCCGTGCCCATGATGGTCATGGCCGTGGGCATGGTCGTGGTCGTGGCCATGATCGTGGGCATGATCATGGGCGTGATCATGGTGATGATGGACTTCGCCCTGTCCATGCTCGTGCGGCAGGTCGTCCCCGGCTTCCACTGCTTTCAGCAGGTCCTCGGCCGTCACCTTCCTGTCCGTAACCTTGGCCTTGGCAAGGATGTGGTCGACCACCTTCTCCTCGAAGATGGGGGCGCGCAGGTTGACGAGGGCGCCGGGGTTCTTCTGGTAGAACTCGTAGACCATGCGCTGGCGGCCGGGGTAGCGGTTGGCCTCCTCGACCAGCGCCCTGCGCATCTCCTCGTCGCTCACCTCCATCTTGTTGCGGTCGCCGATCTCGCCGATCACCAGCCCCAGGCGCACGCGGCGCTCGGCGAGCTTGCGATACTCGGCCCTGGCCCCCTCCTCGGTCTTGCCCTCGTCGGCGAAGGTTCGGCCGGCGTGGGCGAGAGACTCGGTGACCTGCCGCCAGATCGCCTCGAACTCGCTGGCGACCAGCGTCTCGGGGAGGGCGAAGTCATGCGCCTTGTCGAGCGCGTCGAGCACCTGCTGCTTGAGCTTCATGCGGGCAACGGCCGCATACTCGTGTTGGATGCGGGCCGCCACCGCCTCGCGCAGCTTGGCGAAGGACTCCACCCCGAGCGTCTTGGCGAACTCGTCGTCGAGGGTGGGCCGGACCGGCCGTGCCACCTCCTTGACCTTGACCTCGAAGGCGGCGTCCTTGCCGGCGAGCTCGGCATTGGGGTAGGGGTCGGGGAACTTGGCCTTCACCAGGCGCTCCTCGCCGGCTTTGGCGCCGGCCAGCCCCTCGACGAAGCCGGGGATGAAGCCGCCCTCGCCCACGACGATCTGTGCGTCCTCGCCCTTGCCGCCCTCGAACTCCTGGCCGTCGATGCGACCGAGGTAGTCGATCGTCAGACGGTCGCCGTCGCCAGCGGCCCGGTCGGGCTCGGGCTCGTAGCGAACGGCGCGCTCGGCCAGGCTGGCGATGCCCTTGTCGATCGCCTCCTCCGTCACGTCCGCCACCTCGCGCTCGAGCTCGATGGCGGCGAGATCGACGAGCTCGATCTTGGGAAGCGCCTCGTAGGACAGGGTGAAGGCCAGATCGCCCTGGCCCGAGAGCACCCGCTCGATCTCGCCCTCGTCCTCGGACAGCTTGATGTTGGGCTGGTGCGCAGCGCGCTCGCTGCGCTCTTTGATGGCGTTGCGGCTCGTCTCCTCGAGCGCCTGCTGCAGCACCTCGGCCATCAGCGAGCGGCCGTAGAGCTTCTTCAGGTGGGCAAGGGGCACCTTGCCCTTGCGGAAGCCCTTGATCTGCACCTGGTCCTTGACCTCGTCGAGTCGGGAGGCGAAGCGCTGGGTGAGCTCCCCCTGCGGGATGGTGACCCTGAGCTCGCGCTTCAAGCCGTCGCTGACCGTCTCGGTGACCTGCATGACCCTGCCTCACTGCGCCCGGCGCCTCTCGCGGCTCGCCGACGCAACCATGCCCCGGGGAGCGCCCGTCGTGCCGCTGTGGTGCGGGCGGAGGGACTCGAACCCCCACGACTTGCGTCACAGGAACCTAAATCCTGCGCGTCTGCCAGTTCCGCCACGCCCGCGGGAGCCTTCTCGCTCGCGCCATTAAGCCGACTGCGGCTGCAGCGGACAAGTCGCAGGGATTGATTCACCGGCCCGGCGCCCGGGAGCGAGCCTCGCCGTACCGGGCCGGGCTTGTAGCAGGAGAGGGGCAAATTTCAAAGGGGCCCGCGAGGGCCCCCTGGGGCAGGTGGCGGCGTCCCCGCCCGGCCGGCCGGCCCGCCGGCCCGGGCGCGGTCGGCCGGGGCCGGCACCGGGACCTACTCCTACTTGACGGCCGAGAAGGCGGTCGGCGTCAGCAGCATGCTCTTGACGTTGGTGAGGATGGGCCCGTCGCGCTCGCTCTCGGCGCGCGCTGCAATCCACGCCGGATCGGCCTGGAACGCCGTCCACTTCTTCTCGCGCTCGGCCAGCGACTCCCAGGCGATGAGATAGTGCAGGTCGTGGTTGCCGTCGCCGATCAGGACGGTCCAGAACCCGGCCTGCCTGATGCCGTGCTTCTCCCAGATCCTCAGCGTGGCGGTCTCGAACCGCTTGAGCAGGGCCGGCAGGCGGCCGGGCAGGCAGGTGTAGACGCGGTACTCGTAGATCATGGCGCTCTCCAAGCTTGTGCGCTGCCGATATTCGGCCCCCGCGTGCCCCGGCACAAGCCGGCGGCTCTCCGGCCCGCCTCGCCCGCTCAGCGGCGCGCGGGCTGTGCGGGGGGCTCCCGGCTCGGCAGCCTGAAATCCGCAGCCGATTGGGGCGAATAGATCTGGACGTCGATCTTCATCTTTACCAGCTGGGGAAAGGCGGCCTGCAGGCCCTGCCCGAACAGCCACAACAGCGCGGTGAGCAGCAGCATGGCCGGGACGGCCGCGAACACCGCCTTGATCAGGAACATCATGAGCCTGAAGAATGGAACGTCGAAGTCGGCGACGGTGGCGGCGGGGGCCGGCAGCACGAGAGCCATGTCGCGGTCGACCACGGGCACCGACGCGGCCATGGCCCGCTCCTCGCGCGCCGCCCGCTCGCGCGAGGCGCGCTCCCTGGCCTCGCGCTCGCGCCGGATGGTGCGTGGCAGGTCCTCGTCCGCGCTCATGGTGAAAGTAGGTTCCGACATGCCCCGCAACTCCCGCGGACGAGCCCGCCCGGCCCAGCGCCGGGCGCGCCCGATCCGACTTGCTCGGCCACGGCTCCTGTCGATAACCTTGTGGCTCGAGCGTGACCGTGACGCAGCAATTTGGCGGTTTCGCGGTGGGCCCGGCGAGGCCCGGCCAGGGTGAGCGAGCATGGAACGGCCGCCGGCGCGGTTTGCCGACCCGGAGCGCGCCCGAGCGGCGGCGCTGGCCTTCGACCTGCGGCAGCTGCCGGCCGACTTCTACGTCAACCCCTACCCCTACTACCACGCCCTGCGCGAGCACGCCCCGGTGCAGCGCCAACCCGACGGCAGCTACTTTCTCTCCCGTTATGCCGACTGCCTCGCCGTCTACAAGGACGCGGCCTCCTTCTCCTCCGACAAGAAGCGCGAGTTCGCCCCCAAGTACGGCGACAGCCTGCTCTTCGAGCACCACACGACGAGCCTCGTGTTCAACGACCCGCCGCTCCACACCCGCGTGCGCCGCATCATCGCCGGGGCGCTGACCCCGCGTGCCATCGCCGACATGGAGGGCCCGGTGACCGAGCTGGTCGACGGCCTGCTCGAGGCCATGGCCGCCAAGGGCCGCGCCGACCTGATCGCCGACCTCGCCGCCGCCGTGCCGGTGGAGGTGATCGGCAACCTGCTTGCCGTGCCGCGCGAGGAGCGCGGGCCGCTCAGGGACTGGTCGCTCGCCATCCTCGGCGCGCTCGAGCCGTCGCTCACGCCCGAGCAGCGCGAGCGCGGCGAGCGGGCGGTGGCCGACTTCCTCGACTATCTGCGCGGGCTCGTCGCCCGCCGCCGGGCGCGGCCCGGCGATCCGGAGCGGGACGTGCTGACCCGGCTCATCGCCGGCGAGCACGGCGGCGAGCGCCTCTCCGAGCGCGAGCTTCTGCACAACATCATCTTCATCCTCAACGCCGGGCACGAGACCACCACCAACCTGATCGGCAACGGCCTTTATGCCCTGCTCGAATGGCCGGAGGAGAAGGCCCGGCTGCTGGCCGAGCCCGGGCTCATCCGCACCGCCGTGGAGGAGCTGCTGCGCTTCGAAAGCTCCAATCAGCTTGGCAACCGCATGACCACCCGCGCGGTCGAGATCGGGGGCGTGCCCCTCCCTGCGGGCAGCTTCATCACGATCGGCATCGGCGCCGCCAACCGCGACCCGGCCGAGTTCCCCGACCCCGACCGCCTGGACCTGGCGCGCGAGCCCAACCGCCACCTGGCCTTCGGCTCCGGCGCCCATGTGTGCGCGGGGCTCAACGTGGCAAGGCTCGAGGGGCGCATCGCCATCAGCCGGTTCCTGGCGCGCTTTCCGGGCTACCGGCTCGCCGGCACGCCCGTGCGCGGAGGCCGTGCCCGCTTTCGCGGCTTCCTGGCGATCCCTGTGGCGCTCGCCTGATCTGCGCCGGCCCTGGCCGTGCTAGGCTGGCGCGGGCGTGCACCGGGCCAGGGAGGGCGGCATGGACTACGAAGCCGAGTACAACAACCGCAAGCGGGTGCCGGAGCATCCTGCGTTCGCGCAGCGCTGGGCCGCCGCCTCGGCCGCCTACCGCAAGGCCGCGGCGGCTCGCGCCGAGCTCGACCTGGCCTACGGGGAGGGCGAACGGCAGCGCTACGACCTGTTCCGAGCCGGCGCCGCCGGCGCACCGCTCGCCGTCTACATCCACGGCGGCTACTGGCAGCGCGGCGACCGCAAGGACTACTCGTTCGTGGCGGAGAAGCTCAACGCTGCCGGCCTCGATGTGGCGCTGCCCTCCTACACGCTCTGCCCGGCGGCGACGGTGATGGACATCGTCGCCGAGATGCGCCGGTTCCTCGCCGCCCTGTGGGCCAGGACCAGGACCTTCCCCGTCGTTGCCGGGCATTCGGCGGGCGGCCACCTGACGGCGGCGATGGTGGCGACCGACTGGGGCCGGGTTGGGGGCGTGCCGCAGGACCTGGTGCGGGCCGGGGTCGCCATCAGCGGCGTGTTCGATCTTGCCCCGCTCGTCCCCACCACCATCAACGAGGCCGTCCGCCTCGATGCCGCCGCAGCGCGGGCGGCAAGCCCTCTTCTGTGGCCGCCGCCGCCCCGCGGCCGCGCTCTGGTGGCGGCGGTGGGGGGCGCGGAAAGCGCCGAGTTCCTGCGCCAGAGCAAGGACATCGCCGCCGCGTGGGAGCGGGCGGGCGTGACCACGGAGTACCTCGAGGTGGAGGGCGCCAATCATTTCTCGGTGGTCGACGAGCTGAGCCGGCCCGCGAGCGCGCTGTTCACGGCGCTCGCGCGCCTTGCCAGGCAGGCGCGAGGCGGTTGACGGGCGGACGCGCCGGGCTCAATGCCGGCGGCGCGGGCGAAAGCGGGCGTCGAGGACTGAACGGGGGATTGAGGCCGTCTGCCGCTGCTCGGCCATGGCGATCTCGTCCAGCGCGCAGCCGAGCAGCTCGGCCGCCAGCTGCAGGCCGGGCAGGCGCTGCAGGTCCTCCCGGATGACGGACAGGATATCCCGCACCGTCCCGAGATCGATCGGCCCGGCGCTCCGTCTCGTTTCAAAAGGGCCCGCCAACACCGCCTCCTTTCCGCTCACGCTGCCGCGGGAAGCGGGCTCGCAAGAAGCGTGCAACGGCGGGCCCCCGCGGCTGCTCAGGCCGCCCGCACGATCCGGCTCTGCAGCTCCAGAACAGCGATCATGAACCCCACCCGGTCCTCGGCCGCCTCGGCCAGGATCGAGAGGTAGTCGGGCGAGTCCGGCACGATCTCGCCCACCACCTCACCGTACTCGAAGCGCAGCACCGCCTCGTGCCGGCGGGCGATGGCCTGCATCTTGGAGTTCTCGGCGAGGCAGCTCATGTAGAGCCGGCGGATGCCCCGGTTGCGGGCGGTGCGCACCACCCGGCCCATCAGCTCGGTGCCGATGCCCTGGTCCTGGTAGGGCTTCTCCACCGAGAAGGCGGCCTCCGCCTCCTCGCCCCAGGCATCGCCCAGCCGGCGCAGCTCGGCGGCGGCGCGCACCCGGCCCCGCTCGATGAAGCCGAAGACCACGCTGCCGTACTCGGCCATGCGGCTGGCGTAGTCCTCGATGAAGGCATCGGACACGGCATGGGCAAAGCGCAGCCGGCGACTCTCCTTGTCCAGTCGCAGCAGGTGGTCGCGGAACTTGGCGGTCTCGGTCGGCCACAGCTTGCGGATGGTGCCGCCGCTGGTCGGAAGCTCGCTCATGCTCTCACCTCTCGGACTTCTTTGACGTGTCGGTTTCTTGTGTCGGCCCGTAGCCGCAGCGAACAGGGCGGCCGCCGCCCCGGGCAGGTGCCATCTGGGGGCTCTTCTTGCAATGCACAATCACAGCCCATCCCGGCGGCCGTGTGATTGCAAAAAATCGTGACATGACAATAAAATGTCTGCGATGCTGCGACGCCACATGCGACGCTCGGCCGCGAGCCGGCGCGGGCCAGCGGGGGCCCCGCGGAACGGCCCCTGGCGGCACGCGCAGGCGGGGCCGCGGGGCCTGACGCCAGCGGCTCGTCACCGCCCGCCCTCGCCGCCGCCTTCGCCTTGACCGACGTGCGGCGGCAGGCTAGCGGGAGCGGCGATGCCGCTCCTCGACACCTACCGTGCTCTCGTCGCCACAGGTGTGATCGCAGCCGACCCGGCCCAGGCGCGGGCGGCCGAGGGCTTGGCCGCGCTCGCGTCCCAGCTCAGGAGATGGCGGCGGCGCGAGGGGCTCGCCGCCCTGCTGCGGGGCACCCAACCGGCGCCGAGGGGGCGCTACATGTTCGGCCCCGTCGGCCGCGGCAAGACCATGCTGATGGACCTCTTCTACGAGGCCACCACCTTCCGTCCCAAGCGCCGCCTGCACTTCCACGAGTTCATGGCCGAGGTGCACGAGCGCATCGCCGCGGCGCGCAAGACCGACCCCGGCGACCCGATCCCCCAGGTGGCCAAGGCCATCGCCGCGCGCAGCGTGCTTCTGTGCTTCGACGAGCTGCACGTCACCGACATCGCCGACGCCATGATCCTCGCGCGCCTGTTCCGGGCCCTGTTCGAGGCGCAGGTGGTGGTGGTGGCGACCTCCAACACCGCGCCCGAGGACCTCTACAAGGACGGGCTCAACCGCGCCCTGTTCCTGCCCTTCGTCGATCTCGTGCGCGAGCACATGGAGGTGGAGGAGCTGCTGGCGGCCAAGGACTTCCGGATCGACAAACTGATGGGCCGGCCGCTCTACTTCACGCCCGCCGACGCCCGCGCCCGCGCCGAGATGGACCGGCTGTGGCGGGAGCTCACCGGCGGTCATCCGGGGGGCCCCGTCGAGCTCGACGTCAAGGGGCGCACGCTCAGGCTGCCGCTGGCCTCGATGGGCGTGCTGCGGGCGAGCTTCGCCGACCTGTGCCAGCAGCCGCTGGGGGCCGGCGACTTCCTGTGCATCGCCCGCACCTTCCACACGGTGATGATCGAGGCGGTGCCGGTGCTCGCCGCCGCCCCGCGCGACGTGACGCGGCGCTTCGTCAACCTCGTCGATACGCTCTACGACCAGCGCGTGGGCCTCGCCGCCTCGGCGGCGGCCGAGCCGCACGCGCTCTATCCCAAGGGCGACATGCTGCCGCTCTTCCAGCGCACCGCCTCGCGGCTCGTCGAGATGCGCTCGGCCGACTACCTGGCCGGCCGCAGCCTTCGCGCCGCCGCGCCCGCCCATGCGGAAGGCGTCAGCCCCGGATCGCCATCAGCGACTTGGTGAGCCCGAGCACGCGCTCGGGCACGATCTCGGCATCGGGAAACAGGGCCGCGAGCTGGCCGCGGTCGAGCAGCGCCATGCCCTGCACGTCGCGCATGGCGTGATCGACCGTGCGCCGGCGCGGGGAGAAGCCGATGTCGAAGCGCATGAGGATGCGGTAGCGCACCTGCTCGGGCAGCCAGTGGAAGAAGGGCGCGCGCACGTGCGGCTCGATGGGGAACCAGAAGTTGGGCGTCTGCACGAAATAGCGCGGCGCCAGCCGGCGCACGTGGCAAGCCATGGCCGCCATCGCCTGCCAGCCGCCCACGTGCTCGATCACCGAGTTGGAGTGGACGAGGTCGTAGGCGCCGTCGGGCATGTGATCGAGGCGCGTGGCGTCGCCCCGCTGGAAGGTGAACTGCCGGCTCGGCACCTCCTGCTCCTCGATGTTGAGCAGGGTGACGTGGACCGGCCGCGCCTGGATGTAGTCGGCGGCGACCTCCCAGTAGGCCGGCTCCCCGCCCACGTCGAGAATGCGGCAGCAGCCGCGCTCGCGCAGCGTGCGCTCGATGAGGGCCCGCACGTGCGCGAACCGCCTCTGCCGGAAGCGGAACGGGAGCGAGTGCCGGTCGAGGTAGGGGTTTCTGACGGCGGCGAGCAGCATGGGTTGGTAAAGGTCGTCTCGAGCTGGTCCGGCGGCGCTGCTGCGAGGGCGCCTCCGGTTCATTTCGGCGCAGCGGCGCGGCGGCGCGCCTCGCGGTCGGCCGCCGGCGGCTTTTGCGCCGGGGACCTGCGAGAAGCGTGCCAGGGCTGCGCCGGCGGCCGCCGTTCGCCTTGAACGGCCGTAGGTTTCGCGCTAACCAACGAGCGAAATTCCGGGCCCGCACGCCGGCAGCAGCGGCGGCCGTTGGCCGCAGTCCAGCACAGCGAGGAGCACTCACTCATGGCGCGTACCAAGATCGCCCTGATCGGCGCCGGCATGATCGGCGGCACGCTCGCCCACCTGATCGGCCTCAAGGAGCTGGGCGACGTCGTCCTGTTCGACATCCTCGAGGGCATCCCCGGCGGCAAGGGCCTCGACATCTGGCAGGCGGGCGCCATCGAGGGCTTCGATGCCCGCTTCAAGCCGACCAACGCCTACGCCGATATCGCCGGCGCCGACGTGATCATCATCACCGCCGGGGTGCCGAGGAAGCCGGGCATGAGCCGCGACGATCTGCTCGGCATCAACATCAAGGTCATGGACCAGGCCGGCGCCGGCATCAAGAAGTATGCGCCCAATGCCTTCGTCATCGTCATCACCAATCCGCTCGACGCCATGGTGTGGGCGCTGCAGAAAGCGTGCGGGCTGCCCAAGAACAAGGTGGTGGGCATGGCCGGCGTGCTCGACACCGGGCGCTTCCGCACGTTCCTGGCCGAGGAGCTCAACGTGTCGGTGGAGGACGTGACCGCGCTGGTGCTCGGCGGCCACGGCGACGACATGGTGCCGATCGCGCGCTACTCCACGGTGGCGGGCATCCCGCTGCCCGACCTCGTCAAGATGGGCTGGATCAGGCAGGACCGGCTCGATGCCATCATCGAGCGCACGCGCAAGGGCGGCGGCGAGATCGTCAACCTGCTCAAGACCGGCTCGGCCTACTATGCGCCCGCCTCGGCGGCGATCCAGATGGCGGAGAGCTACATCAAGGACAAGCGCCGCGTGCTTCCCTGCGCCGCCTTCCTCAACGGCGAGTACGGGGTCAAGGGCATGTACGTGGGCGTGCCGGTGGTGATCGGCGCCAACGGCGTGGAGAGGATCGTGGAGATCGACCTCAACGCGGCGGAGCGGGCCATGTTCCAGAAGTCGGTCGAATCCGTGAAGGGGCTGATCGACGCCTGCATCAAGATCGCCCCGCAGCTCGGCGCCTAGCCGCAACCCGGGTGCCCGGCGCCCCGCAGCCCACCCGAAACCGCAAGCCTCCCGCGCAGGAGCCAGCATGCCCAAGAAGGCCATCACCACGCCCAAAGCGCGCGCCATCGGCCCCTACTCGGCGGCGGTGGAGAGCGGCGACTTCGTGTTCGTCTCGGGCCAGATTCCGCTCGACTCGGCCACCGGCAGGCTGGTCGCGGGTGACATCTCCGCCCAGGCGCGCCAGTCGCTCGAGAACCTCAAGACCATCCTGGCCGCGGCCGGGCTCGGCTTCGAGCACGTGGTCAAGACCACCATCTTCCTCACCGACATGGGCGACTTCGCCGCCGTCAACGAGGTCTACAAGAGCTATGTCGGCGAGCCCTACCCGGCGCGCTCCACCATCGCCGTGGCGGCGCTGCCCATGGGGGCGAAGGTGGAGATCGAGATGATCGCCGAGCGCCCCGCCGAGCCCAGCTACGAAGTGACCCGGATCTGCTGACATGAACGTGCACGAGTACCAGGCCAAGGAGCTGCTGCGCGGCTACGGCGTGCCGCTGGCGCAGGGGGCGGCGGCCTTCACGCCCGAGGAGGCGGTCAAGGCAGCGCAGACTCTGCCGGGCCCGGTGTGGGTGGTGAAGGCGCAGATCCACGCCGGCGGCCGCGGCAAGGGCCGCTTCAAGGAGCCCGAGGCCGGCGAGAAGGGCGGCGTGCGGCTCGCCCGTTCGATCGACGAGGTGAAGGCTGCCGCCCAAGCGATGCTGGGCCGGACGCTGGTGACGGTGCAGACCGGGCCCGCCGGGCGCACGGTCAAGCGCCTGTTCATCGAAGACGGCTGCGACATCGCGCGCGAGCTCTACCTTTCCGCCCTGGTCGACCGCGCCACCTCGCGCATCTCCTTCATCGCCTCCACCGAAGGCGGCATGGACATCGAGAAGGTGGCGCACGACACGCCCGAGAAGATCGCCACCCTGGCCGTCGACCCCGCCTCGGGCTACTCGGCCTTCCACGGCCGCAGGATCGCCGCGGCGCTCGCGCTTTCCGGCGACCAGATCGACCAGTGCGTGGCGCTCGTGGGCCAGCTCTACCGCGCCTTCGTCGAGAAGGACATGAGCCTGCTCGAGATCAACCCGCTGGTGGTGACCAAGGCCGGCCGGCTGCTGTGCCTCGACGCCAAGATCAACTTCGAGGACAACGCCCTCTTCCGCCACAAGGACGTCCAGGCGCTGCGCGACGTGGACGAGGAGGACCCGGCGGAGGTGGAGGCCTCGAGACACGACCTCAACTACGTCAAGCTCGACGGCACCATCGGCTGCATGGTGAACGGCGCCGGCCTGGCCATGGCCACCATGGACATCATCAAGCTGCACGGCATGGAGCCCGCCAACTTCCTCGACGTGGGCGGCGGGGCGTCGAAGGAGAAGGTGGCGGCGGCCTTCAAGATCATCCTCTCCGACCGCAACGTGAAGGGCATCCTGGTCAACATCTTCGGCGGCATCATGCGCTGCGACATCATCGCCGAAGGGGTGGTGGCGGCGGCCAAGGAGATGGCCATCAAGGTGCCGCTGGTGGTGCGGCTGGAAGGCACCAACGTCGAGCTCGGCAAGCAGATCCTGGCCAAGTCGGGCCTCAAGATCGTGCCGGCCGACAACCTGGCGGATGCCGCCAAGAAGATCACCGACGAAGTGAAGAAGGCAGCGTGACGATGGCCATCCTCGTCGACAAGAACACCAAGGTGATCTGCCAGGGCATCACCGGCAGCCAGGGCACCTTCCACACCCAGCAGGCGCTGGCCTACGGCACCCAGATCGTGGGCGGGGTGACGCCGGGCAAGGGCGGCACCAGGCATCCCGATCCCAAGCTCGCCAATGTGCCGATCTTCGACACCGTGCTCGAGGCCAGGCAGAAGACGGGTGCCACCGCCACCTCGATTTACGTGCCGCCGCGCTTTGCCGCCGACGCCATACTGGAGGCGATCGACGCCGAGATCCCGCTCATCGTGTGCATCACCGAGGGCATCCCGGTGCTGGACATGGTGAAGGTGAAGCGCGCCCTCGACGGCTCCAGGTCGCGGCTGATCGGCCCCAACTGCCCGGGCGTGCTCACCCCCAACGAATGCAAGATCGGCATCATGCCGGGCAACATCTTCAAGGCGGGCAAGGTCGGCATCGTCTCGCGCTCGGGCACCTTGACCTACGAGGCGGTGAAGCAGACGACGGATGCGGGCCTGGGCCAGTCCACCGCGGTGGGCATCGGCGGCGATCCGGTGAAGGGCACCGAGTTCATCGACATCCTGGAGATGTTCCTGGCCGATCCGGCGACCAACGCCATCATCATGATCGGCGAGATCGGCGGGGCGGCAGAGGAGAACGCCGCCGAGTTCATCAGGTCGGAGGCGAGGAAGGGGCGCCGCAAGCCCATGGCCGGCTTCATCGCCGGCATGACCGCGCCGCCCGGCCGCCGCATGGGCCACGCCGGCGCCATCATCTCGGGCGGCAAGGGCCGGGCCGAGGACAAGGTGGAGGCCATGAAGCAGGCCGGCATCGCCGTGGCCGACAGCCCCGCCGCGCTCGGCACCACGCTGGCCAAGGCGCTCGCCGGCGGCGGCCGGGGCTGGTTCTCGCGCTGACGCCGCGGCGGGGGGCTCCTGCCTCGGCTCGGGCATCGACCGCGCGGGCTTTTCCGGCAGCTTCCAAGCTGGAGGGTCTGACAGCGCCCTGCCGACTGTGTTAGGTAGGCCGCCGGCAGCATTTCCCTCATGCTTGCGTGCCAAGCTGCCCCCAGCCGAGCAGCGAGCCCCGAATCGGACAATGACCCGCCAGCCCAAGAACGAAGCCTTCGCCCGCACCTCGTTCCTGCACGGTGCCAACGCCGCCTATATCGAGGAGATGCAGGCGCAATACGAGGCCAACCCCGGCTCGGTGAGCGAGGAGTGGCGCCGCTTCTTCGCCGGCCTGCAGGAGGAGCGGCCGCCGGACGGGGCACCCTCCTGGGCGCGGCCGCTGGAGGCCGCGGCCGAGGGCGACCCTGAGCTCATCGCCGCGCTGACCGGCGACTACGCCGCCGAGGAGCACCGCCTGCGCGGCAGGCTCGAGGCGCGCGGCGCCGCCGTCGGGCTCGAGCTTCCCCCCGCCGCCTCGCTGCGCGCCACCCAGGACAGCATCCGCGCGCTGATGCTGATCCGCGCCTACCGCGTCATGGGCCACCTGGTGGCGGACCTCGACCCGCTGGGCCTCAGCGAGCGCAAGCTGCACAAGGAGCTGCGGCCGGAGACCTACGGCTTCACCAAGGCCGATCTCGACCGGCCGATCTTCATCGACCAGGTGCTCGGCCTCGAGATGGCGACCGTGCGCGAGATCCTGGAGATCCTGCGCCGCACCTACTGCCGGCACATCGGCGTGGAGTTCATGCACATAACCTCGCCGGCGCAGAAGGACTGGATCCAGCGCCGCATCGAGGGCAAGGACAAGGACATCGCCTTCACCCGGGAAGGCAAGCGGGCGATCCTCAACAAGCTGATCGAGGCGGAGACCTTCGAGAAGTTCGCCGACGTCAAGTACACCGGCACCAAGCGCTTCGGTCTCGACGGCGGCGAGGCGATGGTGCCGGCGCTGGAGCAGATCATCAAGCGCGGCGGCCAGCTCGGCATCAAGGAGATCGTGATCGGCATGGCCCACCGCGGCCGCCTCAACGTGCTCGCCAACGTGATGGGCAAGCCGCACCGCGCCATCTTCAACGAGTTCAAGGGCGGCTCGTTCAAGCCCGACGACGTGGAGGGCTCGGGCGACGTCAAGTACCACCTCGGCGCCTCCTCCGACCGCGCCTTCGACGGCAACAACGTGCACCTGTCGCTGACCGCCAACCCGTCGCATCTGGAGATCGTCGACCCGGTGGTGCTGGGCAAGGTGCGCGCCAAGCAGGACCAACACGGCTGCAAGCCGGGCGAGCGCACGCCGGTGCTGCCGCTGCTCATCCACGGCGATGCGGCCTTCGCCGGCCAGGGCGTGGTGGCGGAATGCTTCGGCCTGTCCGGCCTCAAGGGTCACCGCACCGGCGGCTCGATCCACTTCATCATCAACAACCAGATCGGCTTTACGACGAACCCCCGCTACTCGCGCTCCTCGCCCTACTGCTCGGACGTGGCCAAGATGGTCGAGGCGCCAATCTTCCACGTCAACGGCGACGATCCCGAGGCGGTGGTGCACGTGGCCAAGATCGCCACCGAGTTCCGGCAGCGCTTCCAGAAGCCGGTGGTGATCGACATGTTCTGCTACCGCCGGTACGGGCACAATGAATCCGACGAGCCGGCCTTCACCCAGCCCATCATGTATCGCGCCATCCGTGCCCATCCCACGGTGGTGGCGATCTACTCCAAGCGTCTGATCGAGGAGAAGGTGGTCACGGCCGAGGAGGTGGAGGCGATGCAGGCGGGCTTCCGCGCCCACCTCGAACAGGAGCTCGCCGCCGCCGACAGCTACCGCCCCAACAAGGCCGACTGGCTCGACGGGCGCTGGGCGGACATCGGCTTCGCCGATGACGAGGCGCGGCGCGGCGTGACCGGCGTCGAGCTCGACACGCTGGTGGAGCTCGGCCGGCGCATCACCTCGATCCCGCAGGACTTCAACGCCCACCGCACCATCCAGCGCCTGCTGCAGCGCCGGCGAGAGATGGTGGAGAGCGGCACCGGCATCGACTGGGCGATGGCCGAGCATCTGGCCTTCGCCAGCCTGCTCAAGGAAGGCTTCCCGGTGCGGCTCTCGGGCCAGGACAGCGAGCGCGGCACCTTCTCCCAGCGCCACTCGGTGCTGATCGACCAGGAGACCGAGCGCCGCTACACGCCCCTCAAGTACGTGGCCCCCGACCAGGGCCGCTTCGAGGTGATCAACTCGATGCTGAGCGAGGAGGCGGTGCTGGCCTTCGAGTACGGCTACACCCTGGCCGAGCCCAACGCGCTCGTCATGTGGGAGGCGCAGTTCGGCGACTTCGCCAACGGCGCGCAGGTGGTGTTCGACCAGTTCGTGTCCTCGGGCGAGCGCAAGTGGCTCAGGATGTCGGGCCTCGTGTGCCTGCTGCCGCACGGCTACGAGGGCCAGGGGCCGGAGCACTCCTCGGCGCGCCTGGAGCGCTTCCTGCAGCTGTGCGCGGAGGACAACTGGCAGGTGGCCAACTGCACCACCCCCGCCAACTACTTCCACATCCTGCGCCGCCAGCTGCACCGCAAGTTCCGCAAGCCGCTGATCCTGATGACGCCGAAGTCGCTGCTGCGGCACAAGCGGGTGGTCTCCGATCTTGCCGAGATGGGCCCGGGCACCACCTTCCATCGCGTGCTGTGGGACGACGCCCAGTCGCGGCAGGGCGAGAAGATCAGGCTCAGGGCCGACCAGAAGATGCGCCGCGTGGTGCTGTGCTCGGGCAAGGTCTACTACGACCTCTACGAGGCGCGCGAGGCGGCGGGCATCGACGACATCTACCTCATGCGCCTGGAGCAGCTCTACCCGTTCCCGGCCCGCGCGCTGATCGCCGAGCTCTCCCGCTTCCCGCAGGCCGACGTGGCCTGGGTGCAGGAGGAGCCGAAGAACATGGGCGCCTGGAGCTTCGTGGAGCCCAACATCGAGTGGGTGCTGCAGCACACCGGCGCCAGCAGCCGCCGGCCGCGCTACATCGGCAGGCCGGCGTCGGCGGCGACCGCGACCGGGCTCGCCAGCAAGCATACGCAGGAGCAGAAGGCGCTGGTCGCCGAGGCGCTCTCCGACTGAATGGGGAAGAGGATGGCGGTCGAGATCAGAGTGCCCGAGCTCGGCGAATCGGTGACCGAGGCGACGGTCGGCCAGTGGTTCAAGAAGCCGGGCGAGGCGGTCAATGCCGACGAGCCGATCGTCGAGCTCGAGACCGACAAGGTGACGGTCGAGGTGCCGGCGCCGGCGGCGGGCGTGCTGGCCGACATCAAGGTGCCCCAGGGCACCACCGTCGCGGTGGGCGCGGTGCTGGGCTCGATCAGCGAAGGCGGCACCGCCCCGCGCCGGGCGCCGCCGCCCAAGGCTGCGGCCAAGGCGCCGGCGGGCGACACGGCGCCGACGCGGCTCCTCACGCCCCAGGATGCGGCCGCCGCCAAGCCGGCGCCCGAGCGTGCCCCGGCCGACCGGGCCCGAGGAGCACCGGCAGGGGAGGCCGCGGCCGAGCGCGAGCCCGCCGCCCCCAGGGCGGCCAGGCCGGCCATGCCGCCGGCCCCCGCCGCCCGCAAGCTGATGGAGGAGAAGGGCCTCGACGCGGCCGCCGTGCGCGGCTCCGGCCGGCGCGGCCAGATCCTCAAGGAGGACGTGGCCACCCAGGTGGCCGCCGAGCCCGCGGCCGCCAGACGGGCGCCCGCGTCGGCCGCGCCGCCGGCCGAGGCCGCGGCCAACGTGCCGGCAGCTGCGGCGGCCGCGCCGGTGCCGGCCGCGCAGGTGCGCGCGCCATCGCCGCCCAGCGACGCCGCGCGCGAGGAGCGCGTGCGCATGTCGCGCCTGCGCCAGACCATCGCCCGCCGCCTCAAAGACGCGCAGAACACGGCCGCCATGCTCACCACGTTCAACGACGTGGACATGAGCGCCATCATGAAGCTGCGCAGCGACTACAAGGACCGCTTCGAGAAGCGCCACGGCGTGAAGCTGGGCTTCATGGGCCTGTTCGTGAAGGCCTGCATCCAGGCGCTGCGCGAGATCCCGGCGGTGAACGCGGAGATCGACGGCGAGGACATCGTCTACAAGAACTACTACCACATCGGCGTGGCGGTCAGCACCGACCGCGGGCTGGTGGTGCCGGTGGTGCGCGAGGCCGACCGCCTGTCGCTGGCGGAAATCGAGCAGGCGATCGCCGACTTCTCCAAGCGGGCGCGCGAGGGCAAGCTGTCGATCGAGGAGATGCAGGGCGGCACCTTCTCGATCACCAACGGCGGCGTGTTCGGCTCGCTGCTGTCGACGCCGATCCTCAACGCGCCGCAATCGGGCATCCTCGGCATGCATCGCATCGAGGAGCGGCCGGTGGTGCGCAACGGGCAGGTGGTGGTGCGGCCGATGATGAACCTCGCGCTGAGCTACGACCACCGCATCGTCGACGGCCGCGAGGCGGTGACGTTCCTGGTGCGGGTCAAGGAGTGCCTGGAGGACCCGCAGCGCTTCCTGCTGGAGGTTTGAGGCCGCCGAATGGAAGCCGTGATATGCCCACGATTGCAATCGTCGATCGGTCCGGATCATCCTCTACTGGAACGATCATGCTCCGCCGCACTTCCGTGTTGAGTTTGCGGAGCACACAGGCCAAATATCCATCGGGACGCTGGAATAGATGGATGGAACTCTGCCGGCTGCCAAGCTCGCCGCCACAAACGGTCGGGCGGCCACGCGCCGAAAGGAGCTCTTGGAATGCTGGGACAGGGCACGAAACAACGAGCACCCTGGGAAGGTCGAGTGAAGCTCGGGCAAAGAATTGCGGCCGTGGGATCCGGTGAAGCAGGTGTGGAAGGTCTGATGTGGCCGCCCCGCACGACCTGATCGTCATCGGCACGGGCCCCGGCGGCTACGTGTGCGCCATCCGCGCCGCGCAGCTCGGGCTGAAGGTGGCCGTGGTGGAGAAGCGCGCCACCCACGGCGGCACCTGCCTCAACGTCGGCTGCATCCCCTCCAAGGCCATGCTGCACGCCTCCGAGCACTACGAGCAGGCGCGGCACGGCCTCGCCGCCATGGGCATCGAGGTGGCCCCCAGGCTCGACCTGCAGCGCATGCTGGCGTTCAAGGACCAGGGCGTGAAGGGCAACGTCGACGGCGTCGCCTTCCTGCTCAAGAAGAACAAGATCGAGGCGGTGCACGGCACCGCTTCCATCCTCGGCCCCGGGCGGGTGGGGGTGCGGCTCGCCGCGGGCGGCGACCGGCTGCTCGAGGCCAGGCACATCGTCATCGCCACCGGCTCGGACGTGGCGCGGCTACCCGGCGTCGACATCGACGAAGCCAGCATTGTCTCCTCGACGGGGGCGCTCACGCTGAGCGAGGTGCCGAAGCGCCTGGTGGTGGTGGGGGCCGGCGTGATCGGTCTCGAGCTCGGCTCGGTGTGGCGGCGGCTGGGCTCCGAGGTGACGGTGGTCGAGGTCCTCGACCGCATCCTGCCCGGCATCGACGCCGAGGTGGCGCGCACCGCCCAGCGCATCCTTGCCAAGCAGGGCCTGCGCTTCAGGCTGGCGAGCAAGGTCGCGCGGGTGGCCAGGGCCGAGGGCGGCGGCCGCACCGTGACGATCGAGCCGGCCGCCGGGGGGCCGCCGGCGACGCTCGAGGCGGACGTGGTGCTGGTGGCGATCGGGCGCGTGCCCTACACGGAGGGCTTGGGGCTCGAGCGGCTGGGGGTGGAGCTCGACGAGCGCCGGCGGATCGCGGTCGACGCCCACTTCCAGACCAACGTCGCCGGCATCCACGCCATCGGCGACGTGATCGCCGGCCCCATGCTCGCCCACAAGGCCGAGGACGAGGGCACGGCGCTGGCCGAGATCCTGGCCGGCCAGGCAGGCCACGTGAACTACGGGGTGATCCCCAACGTGGTCTACACCGCCCCCGAGATCGCGTGCGTGGGCAAGTCCGAGGAGGAGCTGAAGGAGGCGGGCATCGCCTACCGCGCGGGCCGGTTCCCCTTCACCGCCAACGGCCGCGCCAAAGTCAACCGGACCACCGAGGGGTTCGTCAAGATCCTGGCCGACGAGGCCACCGACCGCGTGCTGGGCGTGCACATCGTCGGCGCCAATGCCAGCGAGATGATCGCCGAGGCCGCCGTGATCATGGAGTTCGGCGGCTCGGCCGAGGACCTCGCCCGCACCTGCCACCCCCACCCGACGCTGACGGAGGCGGTGAAGGAGGCCGCGCTGGCCGTCGACAAGCGCCCGATCCACATGTGAGAGGCGGCCGCCGGCCGGGCGCAGCGGGCGGCCGCGCCGGGCCTCCGCCCCGTGCCTTGCGGCGGGCGCGGCGCGCGTGCCATACAGCCGGCAGGCGCCACAGCGCAGGACTCCCCCATGCTCGACCGCAGCCGGCAGACGCTCGAGAACGCGCTGGAGGCCACCCTGTTCGCCAGCCGCTGGCTGCTGGCGCCGTTCTATCTCGGGCTCGCCGCCGGCGTCGTCATCCTGCTCATCAAGTTCCTGCAGGAGCTCTATCACCTGGCGCAGATCGCCGTCTCAGGCACCGAGGCCGACGCCATCCTCGGCGTGCTCACCCTGGTCGACCTGGCGCTGACGGGCTCGCTGCTGCTGATCGTGATCTTCTCGGGCTACGAGAACTTCGTGTCCAAGATCGACCACTCCAGGCACCGGGACTGGCCCGAGTGGATGGGCACCATCGACTTCACGGCGCTCAAGATCAAGCTGCTGGGCTCGATCGTGGCGATCTCGGCCATCCAGCTGCTCAAGCAGTTCATGGCGGTGCGCACGGCCTCCGACCGCGACCTCATCTGGTACGTCGCCATCCACCTGGTGTTCGTGCTCTCGAGCGTGCTGCTGGCGCTCTCGGACCGCATCTCCGGCGAGGCCAAGGGGGCCGGCGGGGCACCGGCGAAGGACAAGGTTGCCGAGCCCGGCGGGAAGGGCAAAGGTTGAGGGCGCAGCAGCGCCGCAAACGAGAGCATGGGGAGGAAGGGACGATGCAGGCCACCATCAACGGCATCCGCATGAATTGGCAGACGGCAGGCCCCGACGGGGCCCCGGTCGTCGTTCTGCACCACCCGCTCGCCACCGAGCTGTCGATCTGGGACGAGATCACCGCGGTGCTGACACCGCGCTATCGCGTGGTGCGGCTCGACGCGCGCGGGCACGGCAAGACCGAGGCCACCAAGGGCCCCTACACCTTCGAGACGCTGACCGCCGACACGGTCGGCCTGATGGACCACCTCAAGATCGCGCGCGCACACTTCCTGGGACTGTCGATGGGCGGCATGGTGGGGCAGTACCTGGGGCTGCTGCACCCGCAGCGCGTGGCGAGCCTGCTCCTGGTGTCGACCAGCAGCCGGGTGCCGCCAGAGGGCGCCGCTCTGTGGGACGAGCGCATCAAGGCGGCCCAGGAGAAGGGCATGCGGTCGCAGGTGGAAGGGGCCATGCAGCGCTGGGTGTCGGAGGCCGGCCGCAGGAACGCGGCGCTCGTCGCCCGCCTGTCGAGGATGATCGAGGCGACGCCGGTCGACGGCTACGTGGGCTGGGGCGGCGCCATCCGCAACCTCAACGTCACCGACCGGCTCAAGGCGATCCGCCTGCCGACGCGGGTGATCGTGGGCGCGCTCGACCCGGCCACGCCGCCGGCCGCGGCCGAGGCGATCCACAAGGAGATCGCCGGCTCCGATCTCGTCGTCATGCCGGGCGTGTCGCACATGCTGTGCGCCGAGGACCCGCCCGCCTTCCACCGCCACGTGCTGGAGTTCCTCGACCGGCAGCCGAGATAAACGGCCCGGGGGCGCCGCCGCCGCCGGCGTCAGTACTCGCGCTTCTTGGGCTCGATGTAGCTGATCTCGTTGGTCAGCGTGTAGGTGTGCACCGGCCGGTAGCCGATCCTCACGCGGCGGGCCTCGGTGTCGACCCAGGCCAGCGTGTGCTTCATCCAGTTGACGTCGTCGCGCTCGGGGTAGTCCTCGCGGGCGTGGGCGCCGCGCGATTCCTTGCGCTCGAGCGCGCTCACCACCGAGGCCGCCGCCTGCACGATCAGGTTCTCGTACTCGAGCGTCTCGATCAGGTCGGAGTTCCACACCAGCGAGCGGTCGGAGACGCGCAGGTCGTCCGACCCCTTCCACACCTCGTGGATCATGCGCACGCCCTCCTCCAGCACGGGGCCGGTGCGGAACACGGAGCAGTTGGACTGCATGGCCTTCTGCATCCTGAGCCGCAGGGCGGAGGTGGGGGTGGCCCCCGAGGCGTGGCGGGTGCGGTCGAGGCGGGAGAGGGCGAGCTCGTCGGCATCCCTGGGCGCCGGCGGCATGGCCGAGCCCGGCTCGACCGTCTCCCGGCAGCGCTGGGCGGCGGCGCGGCCGAACACCACGAGATCGGTGAGGGAGTTGGAGCCCAGCCGGTTGGCGCCGTGCACCGACACGCAGGCCGCCTCGCCGATGGCGAGCAGGCCCGGCACCACGGCGTCCGGGTTGCCGTCCTTCAGGCGGATCACCTCGCCGTGGTAGTTGGTAGGGATGCCGCCCATGTTGTAGTGGACGGTGGGCAGCACCGGGATGGGCTCGCGGCGCAGGTCGACGCCGGCGAAGATGCGCGCGCTCTCGGTGATGCCGGGCAGGCGCTCGGCCAGGATCCTGGGCTCCAGGTGGTCGAGGTGCAGGTAGATGTGGTCCTTCTCCGGCCCCACCCCGCGCCCCTCGCGGATCTCGATGGTCATGGAGCGGGAGACGACGTCGCGGGAGGCGAGGTCCTTGGCGTGCGGGGCGTAGCGCTCCATGAAGCGTTCGCCGTTGGCGTTGGTGAGATAGCCGCCCTCGCCGCGCGCACCCTCGGTGATGAGCATGCCGGCGCCGTAGATGCCGGTGGGGTGGAACTGGATGAACTCCATGTCCTGCAGCGGCAGCCCGGCGCGCAGCACCATGGCGTTGCCGTCGCCGGTCTGGGTATGGGCGCCCGTGCAGGTGAAGTAGATGCGCCCGTAGCCGCCGGTGGCGAGGATGGTCTTCTTGGCGCGGAAGCGGTGGACGCTGCCGTCCTCCAGGCACAGGGCGACGACGCCGCAGCAGGCGCCGTCCTGGTCCATGATGAGGTCGATGGCGAAGTACTCGATGAAGAACTGGGCCGAGTGGCGCAGCGACTGGCCGTAGAGCGTATGCAGCATGGCGTGGCCGGTGCGGTCGGCGGCGGCGCAGGTGCGCTGCGCCGGCGGGCCCTCGCCGTACTCGGTGGTCATGCCGCCGAACGGGCGCTGGTAGATGTGGCCGTCCTCGGTGCGGCTGAAGGGCACGCCGTAGTGCTCGAGCTCGTAGACCGCCTCATTGGCGTTGCGGCAGAGGTACTCGATGGCGTCCTGGTCGCCCAGCCAGTCGGCGCCCTTGACCGTGTCGTACATGTGCCAGCGCCAGTCGTCGGGCCCCATGTTGCCGATGGCGGCGGCGATGCCGCCCTGGGCGGCGACGGTGTGCGAGCGGGTGGGAAACACCTTGGTGATGCAGGCGGTCTTGAGGCCGGCCTCGGCGCAGCCCAGGGTGGCGCGCAGGCCCGAGCCGCCGGCGCCCACCACCACCACGTCGTAGAGGTGCTCGGTGACGGGGTAGGCGCGGCCGTTGACGGCGGGTGCGGCGAGGCCGTTGCCGGACGGGCGAGAGGTCTGTTGCGCCATCTCAGGGGGCTCCGAAGGCGAGCTTAAGCACGGCGAAGGCGCCGGTCAGGCCGACCAGCATGGCGAAGAACGAGTTGAGCATGAGCAGCGCCACCTTGCGCCCCTCGGAATGCACGTAGTCCTCGATGATGGTCTGCATGCCGAGCCGCATGTGCACGGACGCCGACAGCAGCAGCAGCAGCAGGGGAATGGCGTAGTGGGGCTGGGCCAGGGTGCGCTTGACGGTGGCGTAGTCGGCGCCCACCAGCGTGACCAGGAGCCAGATCAGGAACGAGACGAGGACGAGGTTGGACACGGCGGTGAGCCGCTGCCTCCAGAAATGCTCGGCGCCGGCCTTGGCCGAGCCCAGGCCGCGGACGCGGGCGAGCGGGGTGCGGTTGAGGGCCATGGCTCACAGGCCTCCGCGCAGGGAGAGGCCGGCGGCCCACAGGGCGGCGGTGAACGTGAGCGAGCCCAAGATGGTGAGCCAGGAGAGCGCATTGACCTGGGGGATGGAAAGGCCGCGGCCGGTGTCCCAGATCAGGTGGCGGATGCCGCCCAGCATGTGATGGGTGAGCGCCCAGGTGTAGCCGAAGAGCACGGCAAGCCCCAGCGGGTGGGCAAGAAGGCCGGCCACCAGCTCGAACTGCTTCTCCCCGAGGGCGGCCGCCATCAGCCAGGCGGCGAGCAGCGGCGTGCCGAAATAGAGGGCGGCGCCGGTGATCCGGTGCAGGATCGACATCACCATGTTGATCTGGCGCGCGTAGATCGACAGGTGGGGGGACAGCGGGCGCTCCGGCGTAGTCTCGGCCATGGCTCGCTCGCTCCTCTCCGTCTGCCGCTCGCCCCGTGCGGGCGACTTCCTGCGAGCCGGCTTTTAACGCCGTGCATGGACCGGGACAATTGCGAGATTGTCTCAACAGCGCTGAGAGAAGCTCACCTCGGCCGCGCCGCCCCGAGGTGTATTGTATACCAGACGGGACGTTGGAGCGGCGCGGCCGCAGCCGGTAAGAAGAGCCATGCGCACGCAGGTGGGGATCATCGGGGCCGGACCGTCGGGACTGCTTCTCGCGCGGCTGCTGGGCCTTGCCGGCATCGAGGCGGTGGTGCTGGAGAAGCGCACGCCCGAGTACCTGCGGGCGCGGGTGCGCGCGGGGCTGCTCGAGCAGGGCACCGTCGACCTGCTGACCGAGGCCGGCGTGGGGGAGCGGCTGGCCCGCGAGCGCCTGATCCACGCAGGCCTCGAGCTCGCCTTCGACGGCCGGCGCCACCGCATCGACCTCCACGGGCTGGCCGGCAAGGTGGTCACGATCTACGGCCAGGCCGAGATCCAGAAGGACCTGATGGCGGCCCACGAGGCGGCCGGCACGCAGGTGGTCTACGAGGCCGAGGAAGTGAGCCTGCACGGCATCGCCGGCGAGCGGCCGCGGCTGCGCTACCTCAAGGCCGGAGCGTGGCAGGAGGTGGAGTGCGACTTCATCGCCGGCTGCGACGGCTTCCACGGCGTGAGCCGCCAGGCCATTCCCCAGGAGGTGATCCGCATCTACGAGCGCGTTTATCCCTTCGGCTGGCTTGGCATTCTCGCCGACACGCGGCCCGTCAACCACGAGCTCATCTACTCCAACAGCGAGCGCGGCTTTGCGCTCTGCACCATGCGTTCGCTGACGCGCAGCCGCTACTATCTGCAGGTGCCGGCCGACGAGGACCCCGCCGACTGGCCCGACGAGCGTTTCTGGGGCGAGCTCAGGCGCCGCATCCCGGCCGATGCCGCGGCGGGGCTCGAGACCGGTCCCTCGATCGAGAAGAGCGTGGCGCCGCTGCGCTCGTTCGTGGCCGAGCCCATGCGCTACGGGCGCCTGTTCCTTGCCGGCGACGCTGCCCACATCGTGCCGCCCACCGGCGCCAAGGGACTCAATCTCGCCGCCACCGACGTGCGCTTCCTGGCCGAGGCGCTCATCGCCCACTACCGCAGCGGCCGCGCCGACCTGATCGAGGGCTACTCGGCGCGCTGCCTGGCCCGCGTGTGGAAGGCGCAGCGCTTCTCCTGGTGGATGACGGGCCTCACCCACCGCTTCCCCGAGGCGAGCCCGTTCGAGCGGCGGGCACAGGCGGCCGAGCTGGCCTATCTCGCCGCCTCGCGCGCGGCCCAGACGGTGCTGGCGGAGAACTACGTCGGCCTGCCGATCGAGTAGGCGTCGGCGCCCGGCGCGTGCGGCATCGGGGAAGGTGCCGCTGTGCCGCACGCGGGTTCACCCTCGGGGCAAAAAGGCGCGCAAACTTACCCCGCTCTGCCGTGCCATGAGACCATGGGCTGCCTCGGCTCAGAGGCGGCGGCGCGCAAGCGTCGCCTCGGCCTGCGAGCCGGGCTCAGCATTCATGGTCAGCCGGGCTCAGGGACGCCCTGCTCCCCCAGCCGCAAAGCCCCGGACGAAAATGCCGCCGCGGGGGCATCGGCGCTTGCCGGCCCGGAGCCTCACGCGCCCCGCCCGTTGGGGGCAGGCGAGGCGGTCGATGCATCATCGGCCGCGGGCTGGCGCCACGGCTTGGCGGTGGAGCTCTCCCGGGCGTAGAGCTGGGCCAGCAGCTCGTCGATGCGCGGATCGGGCGAGGGCTCGCGGTCCTGGCGCGCACGCTGGCGCTCCTGGGCGCGGCGCGCGGTGGCGGTCGAGCCGCTTTTCTTGGCGCGCCGGCCGCCGGAGATGAGCAAGGGATGGTCCGGCTGCTCGAGGTCGAGCTCCTCCAGGAAGGTCTCGCGCAGGGCATAGAAGGACTGCAGGATGGCGTCGCGCACCAGGGCGCGCGCCTCGGGCCCGGCGTCGGGGTTCTTGCGCGGGTCGAGCGTCTGCAGCGCGCGGCGCATGTCGTGCAGGGGGGCGTAGGGATAGAGGCCGACGAGGTCGTCGGTCTCGCCGACGTTGCGGTAGACCGAGCGCATGTTGTCGATCGTCTCCGACAGCCGGCAGAAGGTGGCCATGTACTGCTCGGGGGTGGGCCGCTCGAGCTGGGTGTAGGCGAACAGCGCCGATTTGGTGGCGATGATGTCGCGCCACTCCTCCTTCAGCGCCTCCACAAAGCCGTGCCGCTTCTGGAACACGTTGGTGATGTAGGCGACCCCGCCGGTGGCGATGAGCAGCGACATGTCGCGCAGGTACTCGTAGCCGTCCTTGAGCAGCTTCTCCGGGCCGGTGCCGGCGAGCCCCGGCACGTGGTCGGCGACCTTGGCGAGGAACGAGACGGCGAGCACCGCCGCCAGCAGCAGGTAGACGCGCCGCAGCGTGCGTTTCAGGTTGGAGCGGGTCATGGCGTGGCTTCCCCGGTACGAGCGCTCGAGGCCAGGAGGGCCGCGACCGTGGGGTGCAGCATGGGCCGATATCCGGCTGAAAGTACGGCAACGACGGAGCGCGGCGTCAGAACGTCGAGCTCGTGGGTGGCGGCCAGCCGGCACACCAGGGCGCGGTAGCCGGCCGGCTCCCAGGCCAGCAGGTGATTGCCCATAACCAGATGCGGGCGCAGCGGCGAGCGGCCCACCGCCGCGCGCACGAAGGCGCCGCTCGGGATGTCGGCGAGCCGGGCGCGGAAGGTGGGCTTCTCGCGCATCGGCCCCACCCGCTCCTGGTGCAGCACCTCGTCCATCTCGGGCGCCTGTGCCCGGCCGGGGCGGCCGTGCACCTTGGCCCACAGCGCCGCGAAGCGCTCCGCCTCCGCCCGCCGGCACTCGAAGCAGGGGCGATGGCCGGCGGCCAGCGCGGTGGCTTCGTCGAGGAAGAACAGCTCGGTGTAGCGGTTGGGCTGCATCACCTCGCGATGGCGGCCCTTGAAGGCGAGCACGCAGGCGATCCACTGCTTGCTCGCCCAGCGGCGCGGGCCCAGCGTGCGGTCGGGCAGGTGGAAGGCGCCGCCGCGGTTGCCCATGAGCAGGCCGCGGTGGGGGGTGGCGAGGATCTCGCCCTCGGGCGTGACGCGGTTCTGGAGCGGCATGGCGCGATCTGTCACAGTGGGCGGCGGCGGCACTGGGAGGCGACAATGTCGGAAGCGCGCGTCGATGTGAAGCTCGAGGAGCGCGGCGAGGGCCGCATCGCACGCGTGACAGTGGACAACCGGCGCCGGCTCAACTGCCTGTCGAGCGTGCTCAACGTGGAGCTCGCCGCCGCCTTCGTGCGGCTTGCCGGCGACGGCGACCTGCGCGCCGTGGTCCTGACCGGGGCCGGCGACAGGGCGTTCATCGGCGGGGCGGATCTGAACGAGCTGGGCGGCCTGTGCGCCGACAGCGCGCGCCTCTACATCACGCGCCTGCACCAGGCCTGCCGGGCGATCCGCGAGTGCCCGGTGCCGGTGATCGGCCGCATCAACGGCTTCTGCCTGGGGGCCGGGCTCGAGGTGGCGGCCGCCTGCGACTTCCGCGCCGCCGCCGCAAGCGCCCAGCTCGGCATGCCGGAGGTGGTGATGGGCCTGCCGTCGGTGATCGAGGCGGCGCTGCTGCCGGGCCTCGTCGGCTGGGGCAGAACGCGCGAGATGCTGCTCACCGGGGCCATGTACTCGGCGTCCGAGGCGCTGGCCATGGGGCTGGTGGAGAAGGTGGCGCCGGCAGGCGGCCTCGACGAAGCGATCGAGCCTTGGCTCGCGTCCATCTGCCGCGCGAGGCCCGGCGCGGTACGGGCGCAGAAGGCGCTCATCGCCCGCTGGGAGCGGGTGTCGCTGCAGGAAGGCATCTACGCCGGCATCGACGCCCTGTCCGATGCCTACCGCACGGGGGAGCCGCAGGCCGCCATCGCCGCCTTCCTCGCCGCCCGCAAGGCGCGCGCCGAGGGCCCCTGAGCGCTCGGGCGGGGCCGGACGTGCGGCCGGCTCGGACGGCTCATGCGCTGTGCCGGGAGGATGCGCCCGTCAACCTCGCGATAACCATGGCGACCGCAGCGGCGCGGCGGCCGCGCAGCGATAATCCATCCGGCAACGTTTGGTTGCCATAAGCTGGCGCTGCGCCATCGCCTGACTCGGGGGCTCGCGCCTTGCGTGCGTTGTTCTGGCGGAAGAAAAATGCTCGGTTGGCTGCGCGTCTCTCTGCTGTAATCGAGACGACCGAGCGCGCGCGCAAATCGCTGCAGCCCAAGGCGCCGCGGGTCGTCATCGACACCTCGTTCCTGGAGCCGCCGGCGCAGCCCGGCGAGGCCGCCGATCCGCCGGGCTCCGAGGCCGCCGCCGAGGCCCTGCAACACCAGGCCGGCCCTGCGCCGGGCGAGGCCGCGCCGGGCGCAGCCGCCGCAGCCGACCGCGAAGCCCTGGCCGCCGAGGCCGACCGCATCACCGGCGAGATCGCGGGCGAGATCGGCGCCCTGCGCGAGGCCGCCGCGCAGCACAAGGACGCGATCCTGGGCGCCGGCGACAGCCGCCAGGAGGTGGCGGCGCTCAAAGCCATCGTCGAGCAGTGGGAGCGCGAGGCGCGCCGCGAGGCGGAGCTGCAGCGCGAGCTCCTCGCCCGGCTCGAGGCCGAGATCGAACGCGAACGGGCGGCCCGGCGCGAGGCGGAGGCCCAGCGCCAGCAGGCATTGCGCGCCGCCGACGCCGCCCGGCGCGAGCTGGCGGCGCTGGGCGAGGCGGTGGCCCGCCAGGAGGAGGCGCGGCGCGAGACCGAGGCCAAGCGCGAGGCCTCCGCGCGCCAGGCCGCCGACTCCCAGCTCCAGCTCGAGGCGCTGCGCGCAGCCGTCGAGCGGCGCGAGCAGGAGGCGCAGCGCGACGTGGAGGCGGAGCGCGAGCGCTCCGCCCAGCTCGAGGCCGAGGTGCAGCGCGAGCAGGCGGCCCGCCGCCAGGCCGAGGCCCGGCACGAGGAGGCGGTCCGTCAGGCTGCCGAGGCGCGGGGCGCCTTCGAAGCGCTGCAGGCGGCCGCCGCCCAGCGCGAGCGGGAGACGAGCCAGGAGCTGGCCGTCCTGCGCCAGGCGCTGGCGCGCCGGGAGCAGGCGCAGCGCGAGGCGGACGACGGCCGCACGGCGGCCGAGCGGCGCGCGGGCGAACTCGCGCGCGAGGCCGATGCGCTGCGCGCCGCCGTCCGCGAGCGCGAGGAGGAGGTGCGCCGCGCCGCCGAGGCCGGCACCCGGCTCGCCGAGCAGCTGGAGGCCGAGGTCCGGCGCGGACAGGAGGCGCGCGGCGAGGCGCAGTCCCGGGCCGAGGCGGTGGCGCGGCTCGCGGCCGAGGCGGCGCGCGAGCGGGCCGCCCGCGGCGAGGCCGAGGCGCGGCTGGCGGAGGCAACCAGAAGCGCCGGGGAGGCCGGTCGCGAGCTGGAGGCCCTGCGCGAGGCCGCGGCGCGGGAGGCGGCGGCCCGCGCCGAGATCGAGGCGCTGGGCAAGCGGGTCGCCGCCCTCGAAGCCGACATCGCGAGCGAGCAGGCCGCCCGCCGCCAGGCCGAGAGCGGGCGCGAGGAGGCGGCCCGCCGCGCCGCCGAGGCCGAGCGCGCCCTCCAGTCGCTGCAGGAGGCGGCCGCGCAGCGCGAGCGGGAGGCGCGGGCCGAGACCGAGGCGCTGGGCAAGCGGGTCGCCGCCCTCGAAGCCGACATCGCGAGCGAGCAGGCCGCCCGCCGCCAGGCCGAGAGCGGGCGCGAGGAGGCGGCCCGCCGCGCCGCCGAGGCCGAGCGCGCCCTCCAGTCGCTGCAGGAGGCGGCCGCGCAGCGCGAGCGGGAGGCGCGGGCCGAGACCGAGGCGCTGGGCAAGCGGGTCGCCGCCCTCGAAGCCGACATCGCGAGCGAGCAGGCCGCCCGCCGCCAGGCCGAGAGCGGGCGCGAGGAGGCGGCCCGCCGCGCCGCCGAGGCCGAGCGCGCCCTCCACTCGCTGCAGGAGGCGGCCGCGCAGCGCGAGCGGGAGGCGCGGGCCGAGACCGAGGCGCTGGGCAAGCGGGTCGCCGCCCTCGAAGCCGACATCGCGAGCGAGCAGGCCGCCCGCCGCCAAGCCGAGAGCGGGCGCGAGGAAGCGGCCCGCCGCGCCGCCGAGGCCGAGCGCGACCGCGATGCGCTGCGGGCGGCGGTTGCTCAGCAGGGGCAGGCGGCCGACGATGCCGGCGCTCAGCGCGAGCTGGCCGCTCGCCTTGCGGCAGACCTGCGGCGCGAGCAGGAGGCCCGCCGCGCCGCCGAGGCCCGCGGCGAGGCGGCCGACCGCCGCATCGGGGAGGTCGAGAAGGAGCTGGAGGCGCTGCGGGCGGCGGCCGAGCAGCTGGAGGAGGCGCGCCGCGAGGCCGACGCCCGCAGCAAGCGCGTCGGCGAGCTAGAGGCCGCCCTCGAGCGCGAGCGGGCCGCGCGCCAGGACGCCGATGCCCGCGCCGCCGCGGCGCAGCGCGAGACCGAGGCGATGCGCGGCAGCGAGGGTGCAGGCAGGCGCGCCGCCGAGCTGGAGGCCGAGATCGCCCGCGAGCAGGAGGCCCGGCGTGCGGCGGAGATGCAGGGCGAGGCGGCGGCTCACCGCGTCGCCGAGGTGGAAAGCGAGCTGGAGGCGCTGCGGGCGGCGGCGGCCGAGCGGGAGGAGGCCATCAGGCGCGAGGCCGACGCCCAGCGCCAGCTCATCGCGCGGCTCGAGGCGGAGGCCCGGCGCGCCCAGGCTCAGTGCCAGGAGGCGCTGACGCAGGGCGAGCAGGCGGCGCGGCGGGCCGCCGAGGTGCAGCGCCAGCTCGACGCCCTGCGGGCGGACGCCGAGCAAAGAGACCGGGACGCCCGCCTCGATGCCCAGGCACGGCGCGAGCTGATCGCCCGCCTGGAGTCCGAGCTGCAGCGGGAGCGCGCGGCGCGGCGCGCGGCGGAGGCAGGGCTGCAGGGCGCGGCGGAGCCTGCCCCGGAGGCAGCGGCGGCACCGGCGCGCGAGCCTGCCCCGGAGCCGGCGCCGCCGGCCCGCCACACGCAGCCCACCCCCGCGCCGCAGTCACCCTATCTGTCGGCCCTCGACCGCCTGCCGCCGATCGCCGCCGGCGTTCACCTGGTCGTGCCCACCGGCGAGGAGCCGGGCGATGACGACGACTCGGAGAGCGGCGCGGAGAAGCGGCGCGAGCCGCGCGTCTCCGCGCGCATCCCGGCCACGCTGTGGAGCCCGGGCAGGCGGCACCCGCTCGCCTGCGTCATTCGCGACAAGTCCTCGGGCGGCGCCAAGCTCGAGTTCGCGCCCGACAGGTATGGCAGCGGGGTGGGCGAGCTCGCCGTGGGCGACAAGCTGACGCTCACCTTCGACGTCGCCCAGGAGCGCACGTCGGTGGCGTGCATGGTGGTGTGGATCGCCGGCAGCAGCTGCGGGGTGCGCTTCTCGGGCCAGTTCCACAGCGAGGCGCCGCCCAAGAAGGCGGCCGTCGCCAGGGCGGCCGAGGGCAAGCCGTCGAAGGCTCCAGGCTGGCGCAAGCCGTTCTTCCGCCCCGAGTGAGCGCCGGAGCGATCCCCCCTCGCCGCGGCGGGAGGGCGCTCAGGCGCGGGCGGCGAGGATCGCCTCCTCCACCTCGCCCAGCCGGTCCTTGCCGAAGTACATCTCGTCGCCCACGAAGAAGGTGGGCGCGCCGAAGGCGCCGCGCGCCACCGAACGCTCGGTGTTGGCAAGCAGGCGGTCCTTCACCGCCTGCTCCTGGATGCGCGCCAGGGTGTGGTCGCCGTCGAGCCCCGAGGCGTCGAGCGCGGCGCGGATCACCTCCGGCTCGTCGAGCTTCTTGGGCTCCTCCCACATGTGGTGGAAGACGGCCTCCACGTAGGGCGCAAGCCGCCCCTCCATCTCCGCCGCCACCGCCCCCCGCATGATCTGCACGGTGTTGACGGGAAAGTGCGGGTTCCACGTGAAGCGCGAAAGCCCGTGCCGGGCGATGAAGCGGGCGAACTCGCGGCGCTGGTACTCGAGCTTGTTCTTGACGCCCTTGAAGGCCACCAGCGGCGGCTGGTTGCCGGTGAGCTTGAAGATGCCGCCGAGCAGCACCGGCACGTAGGCGAAGGCCACGCCGGTGCGCTCGACGATGCCGGGGATGACCTTGTGGGCGAGGTAGGCGTTGGGGCTGCCGAAATCGAAATGGAACTCCACCTGGGGCGTCATGTGCACCTCCTCGGGCCCGCGGGGCGACCCGCCTCAGCCGAGGCCGCCGGCGCGGGCCAGCTCGCGCAGATGGTGGTCGGCGTCGCCGAAGGCCAGGTCGATCATGGTGAGCCGCTTGAAGTAGTGGCCGGCCTTGTACTCCATGGTCATGCCGATGCCGCCGTGGAGCTGGATCGCCTCCTGGCCGATGTGGCGGGCCGAGCGGCCGATCTGCACCTTGGCGGCCGACATGGCGCGCCGGCGCACGCCCGCATCCTCCTCCGCCGCCATCATGGTGGCGTAGTAGGCCATGCTGCGCGCCTGCTCCAGCGAGGTGAGCATGTCGACGGCGCGGTGCTGGAGCACCTGGAAGGAGCCGATCGGCACCCCGAACTGCTTGCGCGTCTTGAGATACTCCACCGTCAGCTCGTGCAGCGCCGCCATGGCGCCCACCGCCTCGGCGCACAGCGCGGCGATGGCCTCGTCGACCACCCGCTCGAGCACGGCAAGGCCCCTGTCGGGGCCCGCCACCATCGCCTCGGGCGCCACCCGCACCGCCGACAGCGTGACGTCGGCGGCGCGCATGCCGTCCTGGGTCGGATAGCCGCGGCGGCTGACGCCCCCGGCCTTGGCGTCGACCAGGAACAGGCCGATGCCGCCGCGGTCGGTGCGGCCGCCCTGCAGGCGCGCCGACACGATGAGCTTGTCGGCCGAATCCCCGTGCAGGACCACGCACTTCTCGCCCTCCAGCGTGAAGCCCCCGCGGCCCTCGGCGCGCGCGGTGGTGGCCGTATCGGCGAGGTCGTAGCGCGCCTGCCGCTCCTGGTGGGCGAGCGCCAGCGTGGTCTTGCCCTCGACGATGCCCGGCACCAGGTCAGCCAGCAGCGCCCCGTTGCCGGCGTGGCGCAGCGTCCCGCCGCCCAGCACGACGGTGGCGAGGTAGGGCTCGAGCACGAGCGCGCGGCCGAACGCCTCGGCGATGATCATGGTCTCGGTGAGGCCTTGCCCGAGCCCGCCGTGCTCCTCGGCGAAGGGGACGGCCAGGAGGCCGAGGTCGGCGTACTGCTTCCACAGGGCGGCGCTGTAGCCCTTGGGCTCCTTCATGGCGGCGAAGCGCTTGTTGAGGTCGCCATAGGCGCCGGCCAGCAGCCGCTCGACGCTCTCCTTCAGCTGGCGCTGCTCGTCGTTGAGATCGAAGTCCATCCTGTTCCTCCCTCTCCCCGCTCTCGCCGACCTCTCCACGCCGGGCGGGGAGAGGGAGCCCCCGTGTCCCCTCTCCCCACGCCAGTGGGGAGAGGGACTGTCTTGGACGTCAAGTGTTTCGGCATGAGTAGCAGCTCCCTCACTGCTCACCAAGAGGATGGCCAAGCGTGTGCCGGCTGCCGCCTGGCTGGCGGTCGCGCAGGATGGCGTCGAGGATGGCGACCAGGCTCGAAGGAGGCCTTGAACGGGGCGAGGCCGGCGTGCGGCGATCTCTTGCGATCGGGGGTGCCGAGCTCCGGCAGCCCCCTCCCCCGCTTGCGGGGAAAGGTCGCGGTGAGGGGCAGAGGCGCACTCCCACGCCCCACGCCGGCCATGCCCAAGGCACCGGTCGGGGCTGGAGAAGCACGCTGGCGCCGCCTATCTCAGGAGGCAGGACATGCCAGACGAGGCGCGGGGCACGGCAGGCGAGACCACGCACGATAAGGAGAAGCCATGGCCAGGAACAGGATCTGCCTGTGGTACGACAAGGACGCCGAGGCCGCGGCCCGCTTCTACGCCGCCACCTTTCCCGACAGCTCGGTGGGCGCCGTGCTCCGCGCTCCCAGCGACTACCCGGCCGGCAGGCAGGGCGAGGTGCTGACGGTCGAGTTCACGGTCGCCGGCATGCCCTGTCTCGGCCTCAACGGCGGCCCCGCCTTCAAGCACACGGAAGCCTTCTCCTTCCAGATCGCCACCGACAGCCAGGAGGAGACCGACCGCTACTGGAACGCCATCGTCGGCAACGGCGGCCAGGAGAGCGCGTGCGGCTGGTGCAAGGACCGGTGGGGCGTCTCCTGGCAGATCATCCCGCGCGTGCTGACCGAGGCGCTCGCCGCCGGCGGCGCCGAGGCGAAGCGCGCCTTCGATGCAATGATGGGCATGAGCAAGATCGACGTTGCCGCGATCGAGGCGGCGCGGCGCGGCTGACCCGCCATCGCGAGAGCCTTGGGTCTTGCCGCGTGCCGGCAGGCGCTCTGCGCAGGCACGCCCCCGGGCATGTGCGGAATCGAATGAATCGTGCAGGTCGGCCCGTTCCCGTAGCAGGACCGCGGCCGAAAAGGCTAGGATCGGCCCTTCGCCCCGGCAGCGCAAGGGAGCTTGCCCCATGCCCGACAGCATCATGTATCACGACGGCAATCGTCAGCTGCAGGATGCCTTCGACAGCCGGCGCATCGCCGATCGCCTCGAGCAGAAGCTCACGCGCACGCAGTTCACCGCCGACGACAAGGCGTTCATCGAGGGCGTCATCTATTTCTTTCTCGCCACCGCCGACCGCGAGGGCCGCCCCGACTGCTCCTTCAAGGGCGGAGCGCCAGGCTTCGTGCGCGTGACCGCCGCCGACGAGCTCGCCTTCCCCGACTACGACGGCAACGGCATGTTCAAGAGCCTGGGCAACGCGCAGGTCAACGCCAACGTCGGCCTGCTGTTCATCGACCTGCACGAGAAGCCGCGCAGGTTGCGGGTCAACGGGACGGCGAGGATCTCGCGCGACGATCCCCTGCTGGCGCAAACCGTCGGCGCGCAGCTCATCGTCCGGGTGAAGGCGCGCGCGATCTTCCCCAACTGCCCCCGCTACATTCCGAAGCTGCAGCTGGTCGAGCCATCCCAGTACGTGCCGCGACCGGGGCGCCAGCCCGTCGAGCCGGCATGGAAGGGGTTCGCCGATTTCAAGGACTATGTGCATCCGCGGCAGCCGACCTTCTCCGGCGTCCCGCGCGAGGAGTAGAGGGGGAGGCGCACGCCGCCCCGCAGCCTGCCGCCGCTGCTGCCCCCCTCTCTCCGCCTGCCGCCTGCCGCTTGCCGCTCTCGCTCTCCCCGCCTGAGGAAAGAGGGGGGCGAGGAGCGGCGGGCGGCGAGCGGCGGGGGGTCAGATCACCTCGTCGGTCTTGTCGTCGGTCTCCCCGTAGCGGCGCAGCGTGGCGGGGCGGGTGCCGGCGTAGAGCCGCTCGATGTTGGGCGCGATCCTGGCGTTCTCGCGCTCGAACAGCGAGTTGCCGGCAAGGTCGCTGTCGGCGAGGAAGGGGCCGAGGCGCTCCACCTCCAGCACCCAGATGGCCTGAGCCAGGCCCAGCTCCTCCACCCAGTAGGTAGCGGCCACGCGGCGGATGCCGCGGCCCAGCAGCGCGCCGGTGCCATAGCCCACGGTGGTGAGATAGACCGCCCCGTTGGGGACGAACGAGCGCCGGTAGATCTCGCCCGTCATGCCGCCCTTGCCGATGATGATGTTGCAGCGCGAGAGGGCGAACCAGCCGTCGAGCCACTTGGCGAAGCGGAAGGAGGCGGTGGCGGTGACGGCGCCCACGGTGGCGCTGCCGTCGGGGTGGAGGGTGGCGGCGGGCGAGCAGTGGAAGTTGGCAAAGCCCAGCGCCTCCGGCGGGGCGGGGAGCCCCGCCCCCTCCTCCACCGCCTTCCTGTAGACGCCCTCGCGGGCGGTGTAGAGCCGCCCCGTGAGGTAGACCACGGTGCCGATCTCGAGGGCGGCCAGGTCCTCGCGCCGGGCGGGGAGCCTGAGGTCGACGGTCTTGAGGTCTGCCATGGGGTGCTCCCGGCCGGGCCTTGGCACGCGCACTGCGCACCGGCGGTGCGCCCCAGCGTGCCCGGGATGCCGGCGCAGGGCGCACCAGGAGCCGTAATGCGCCGATCGGGGGCCCGGCGCAAGGCCGCAGGCGGCCCACGGGCGGCGCCGCGGCGGCGCGGGTGACGGCACTGAGCCGGCGCCGGGACGGCACCCATGCGGCACACCGTGCTGCACCGGGGACGGCGCACCGTTCTTGCCTTATTGCGCCCTGCGGGTGCCATGGACGCCGTCGCAGGGCGCATCGGGCGATGCCGTGAGGCGCCGGGTGCGGGCACCTGACGGCACCCATGCGGCACACCGTGCTGCACCGGGTCCGGCGCACCGCGCTGACCGGGCACGGCGCACTGCGCTGCGCCTATTGCGCCGTGTGGGGCACCGGGTCCGGCGCACTGCGCTGCGCTTGGCGTGCCTCACGCGGATCGCGCCCGCCGGCGCCATGGGGAACGCACCGCATTAGGCTTAATGCTGAACAGTGAATTGTTTCACGTGAAACAATTGTTTCACGTGAAACGCTCGTCCCCGTTCCACCGGGAGGCCGGGGCCGTCGGGGAGCCCCCGCCGATGGGGATCCGCCTCACCCCCGGCCCGCCTCCTGCGCGCCCGCCGGGGCGCGCGCCGCCGCGATCGCCTCCGCCACCCGGCGCGGGGTGATGGGCGAGACGAGCAGCTCGGCGCCGAGCCCCTTCAGGGCATCGTTGACCGCGTTGGCGATGGCCGCCGGCGGGGCGATGGCGCCGCCCTCGCCCAGCCCCTTCTGGCCGAAGCGGGTGTAGGGGGAGGGCGTCTCCATGTGCAGGATGCGGATCTCCGGCACCTCGGCGGGGCCCGGCAGCAGGTAGTCGGAGAGGGTGGAGGCGAGCGGCTGGGCGTTGGCGTCGAAGCGCATCTCCTCGTAGAGCGCGGTGCCGATGCCCTGCGCCGCCCCGCCCCAGATCTGGCCGTCGACGATCATCGGGTTCACCAGCACGCCGCCGTCCTCCACCACCGCGTAGTCGAGGGTCTCGATCTCCCCCGTGTCGGGGTCGACCGCCACCACGGCGGCGTGGGCGGCGTAGCTGAAGGTGCCGGTGTCGCGCCCGGCCTTGTAGCCGGCGGTGACCTCGAGCCCGCCGGGGTCGACGCCGGCGGGCAGGTCCTGCGGCCGCCGGTACCAGGTGCGGGCGACCTCGGCCACGGCGATGCGCCCCGACGGGCCCACCACCTCGCCCGCCTCCAGCCGCACCTCCTCGGGCCGCGCCTGCAGCAGGCCGGCGCCGATCCGGAGCACGCGCGCCTTGAGCTCGTCGCAGGCCGCCGCCACCGCGCCGCCCGCCATGATCATGCAGCGCGAGCCCCAGGTGCCGGTCGAGTAGGGGGTCGCGGCGGTGTCGCCGTGCACCAGGCGGATGCGCTCGTGCGCAACGCCCAGGATCGAGTGGGCCACCTGGGAGAGCGTGGTCTCGAGCCCCTGGCCGTGGCTGTGGGCGCCGATCCTCAGCTCCAGCCCGCCGTCGGGCGTGAAGCGGGCCATGCACGGCTCGTGCCCCGGCACGAACGGGATGCCCCAGGCGGCGTAGACGCTGGTGCCGTGGCCGGCCTGCTCGCAGTACATGGCAAAGCCGACGCCCACGAGCCGGCCGTCGGGCTCGCCCCGGCGCTGGCGCGCCCGCACCGCCTCGAGGCCGATCGCCGCGATCGCCCGCCGCAGCGCCTCGGGGTAGTCGCCCGAATCGAAGTGGCGCCTGGCGATGTTGTCGAAGGGCATCTGCTCGGGCCGCACCAGGCTCTTGAAGCGCAGCGCGGTGGGCTCCACCCCGAGCTTGCGCGCCAGCGCATCGAGCGTCACCTCGAGGGCGAAGCACACGCCGGTGCGCGCCACCCCGCGATAGGGCAGGATCGGCGGCTTGTTGGTGGCCACCGAGTAGACCCGGCAGCGGTAGTGGGGGAAGTCGTAGAGGCCGGGCAGGATCGAGCCCACCTGGCCGCCCTCCAGGCAGGCCGAGAAGGGATAGGCCGAGTAGGCGCCGGCATCGACGGTGGCCTCGCAGTCGAGCGCCAGCAGGCGGCCTTCGGCGTCGGCGTAGGCGGTGAGCAGGTAGTGGTGCTCGCGGCAGTTGGCGTTGGCGGTGAGCGCCTCGCGCCGGTCCTCGAGCCACCGCAGCGGCCGGCCGAGGCGGCGCGCGGCCCACGCCAGCGCCACCTCCTCGGGCAGCAGGATGCCCTTGTAGCCGAAGCCGCCGCCGACGTCGGGGGCGATCACCCGGATCTGGCCCTCGTCGACGCCCAGGCACTCGGCGAGCCCCGAGCGCACGATGTGCGGCTGCTGGGTCGAGGTGTGGAGCACGAGCTGGCCGAGCCGCGCCTGCCACTGGGCGAGGACGCCGCGGCCCTCGAGCGGGCTCATCGCCTGGCGCGAGGTTCTGAGCTCGCGCGTGACCGCCACCGCCGCCTTGGCCTTCACCGCCTCGAAGTCGACCTCAGTGCTGGTGGTGAGAAAGAGGTTGTCGCCCCAGTGCTCGTGCACCAGCGGCGCGCCGGGCTTGCGCGCCTCGAGCATGTCGGCCACCGCCGGCAGCGGCTCGAGGTCGAGCTCGATCTCGGCGGCGAGGTCCTCGGCCTCGGCGCGGGTCGGCGCCAGGCACAGGGCGATGAGCTCGCCCACATAGCGCACCTTGCCCGCGGCCAGCACCGGCTGCACCGACGACTTGAAGCCCGGCAGCGCCGTGTCGGCCCGGATCGGCGCCACGCCGGCGAGGTCCTCGGCCACGAAAACGTGCTCGCGGATGGCCGGCGGAATGCGCACGGCGCGGATGCGCGCGTGGGCGAGCGGGCTTCTCAGGAACGCCGCCTCCAGCATGCCGGGCAGCCGGATGTCGCCCACGAACTGGCCGCGCCCGCGCAGGAAGCGGTCGTCCTCCTTGCGCAGGAGGCGGGCGCCGATGCCCCCTTCCGTCCTGCCCTCCCTGCCGTCAGCCATCTCGTGCCATCCCCATGCCGTTTCCCCCGCGGCCGGCCGGGCGCGGGCGCCCTGCTATCCGATAGCGGATGAACGCTCCCGGAGCGCCCGCCGCCGCCGCACCGGCCGCCGCGCACGGCAGGGATAGCAAATTGGTAACACATATGGGAAACCATGCGGCGGGGAGGCCGCGCCGTCCGGGACTGCGAGCGATGCCATCGGACCCCCGACATCTCCAGCCGGAGATCGCCCCCCAGGGCGCGGAGCTCGGCCCCGTCAGGGTCGCGGTGGTCGACGACAGCGGCATCGACCGCGATCTCATCGAGCAGCATTTCAAGGCGCTCGCCGGCTTCGAGCTGGGCTTCTTCGCCGACCCCCGCAAGGGGCTCGACTGGTGCATCGAGAACAGGCCCGGGCTGATCCTGCTCGACCACCTCATGCCGGCCCTGAGCGGGGTCGAGTTCCTGCGGCGGCTGCGCGCCGATCCGGAGCTGGCGCAGGTCCCCGTCATCATGATCACGGCGAGCGACGGGCGCGAGCTGCTCGAGGAGGTCCTGCAGTTCGGCATGACCGACTTCCTGCGCAAGCCCTTCGAGCACGCCGAGCTGCTGGCCCGCGTGCGCAACATGCTCGAGCTGCGCAAGCGCCAGCGCCAGCTCGAGGAGGCCAATCGTCAGCTGTTCGTCGAGGCCACCACCGACGCGCTGACCGGCCTCAAGAACCGGCGCTATTTCCTCGAGATCCTGGGCCAGGAGATGGAGCGCGCCCGGCGCTATCGCCGGCCCTGCACCCTGGCCTTCGTCGATCTCGACCGCTTCAAGCGCATCAACGACACCCACGGCCACGCCGCCGGCGACCACGTGCTGTGCGAGTTCGCGCGCCTGCTCGCCGGCGAGCTGCGCGGCGCCGACCAGGTCGGCCGCGTGGGCGGGGAGGAGTTCGCCGTCCTGTTCCCCGAGACCGGCCTCTCCCAGGCGGCGCGCGCCTGCGAGCACCTGCAGGCCACCGTGCGCGCGCACACCGTCGCCTTCGGCTCTCTCTCGCTCAGCTTCACCTTCAGCGCCGGGCTCACCGAGGTCGACTTCCGCGACGACAGCGTGGCCGCCGTCATGCGGCGCGCGGACCAGGCGCTCTACCGCGCCAAGGAGGGCGGCCGCGACCGCATCGAGACGGTCGACAAGCGGGTCCCGTGCATGCCCGACATCATCAAGGGCTAGCCGGAGGCCGCGAGAGGCTGCTCCCGGCGCGGACGGCATGGCCGCTCTCCCGATAGCGGGCAACCTCCGACCGCACCGAAGGGGCGCTCTCCCGATAGCGGGTGGCCGTGACCGGACCGAAGGGGCGCTCTCCCGATGGTGGGTGGCCGTGACCGGACCGAACGGACAATTCTCCTGATTAACGGGGGACTCTGGCCGCGCCGAGCGGACGATCTCCTGATGGTGGGCAGCCTGCTCATATGAGAGCTCGCCGCTGACCGGTGCACCGTTTTGACAGCACGGCAGGCAGGCAGCCGCGATCTGAAACCGAATCTCCGGAATTTCGGACCGGTCCGCCGCGGCGCAGCGAGCCGGCATTCAAGGCCTGCCCATACTTTCCGTGTTCAAACCGAACTTCATTCTTCCATGTCGGCCAAGTCACAATAGCTTCCATCCCTCAGCCTTATTCCATGCAAATGTTCCGCCGTGGGTAAGCACGAACACTCGCGAAAAGCAGGACGCGCGCAGCTCGTCCTCAAGCTCGTCGACGTAGCCGAAATCCGCCACGCCTTCGATCGGCATCATCATTTCCGAGGTTCGTGCGTTGCACTGGATCGCAAGCCACAGCTCGTCAGTCGGCCGGTATTGCTTCCTGGCCTTCTGCTCGATGATCGCGGTCAGCGCGTCATCGGGTCCACCGATCCAACCGCCGTGTGAGAAATTCGAGAACCACTCTGGATATTCCCCACGACGCAGGTGCAGGCAGCGCAGGTACTCCCCCATCAGGGGCGATGTGAAATCGCGTGGCCAGTAGTCCCTACCCTTCGGCTTAAGCTCTGCCGCCCGCTCGCACACGAACGATGCGATTTCTTCCATGAACGCAGCATATGCACTTCGCGGTGGCATCGACGCTTTGAAGAAAAACCCGACGTACACGTCACCCAAATAGCTCCGCGCCTTTCGCAACTCTTGCGAGGCCGCTTCGAACTTCTGCCACTCTGCCTCCGCCTGGCGTAGAGCGACGCAATCATCGGTCCTAGCTCTCGACTGGTACGCCGTGACCTCGATACCGATGGTCCTGCCGGCCGCCCCGAGCGTGAAGTCCGGTGCCTCTCCGCGAACGGGTCCTTCATCCACCGCAATTCCGAGTGCGCGGAATACATGCTCTAAGGTTCGCCGCTCGCATGCTTTCTGCTCCTCCGTCGTCATTCACTCCTAGCCTTCCGTTCCCCTACCCCTCGCTGGGATGATGAGTTCTTCGACCGGCCCTGTCCAATGATAGCTTTAGATGGTCATTGTCGGCGCGCTCCGCATGGAACCTTGTGCAAAAAGGCGCACACAAAAGCCACGCCCGCTCCCTCCGCTGTGCGTCGTCACAGGCCGGGCGCGCCCCTGCCGCCTACCATATCCGCTCCGGCTCACGGGCGTCCTGGCACCCGCGAAGCGCTCGCACAGCGGGAGGCCAAGTGCTGCGTCCCGCCATGAGCGTGCCTCAATGCAATCGAGTGCACGCCCCCGGCGCGCCAGGGAGGCCGGCGGGGGGCGCGTCGAGACGGTCGGGCAAGCAGGTCTTGTGCAGCCCCGACATCACCAAGAGCTCGCGGGGTCCCCCGCCCGGGCTGCGCCGGCCGCGCATCGGCTCCGGGCCGCGCACGCCGCCCCGGCCCCGCGCCGGGAGCGCGGGGCCCCGCGCCTTGGCCGCCTCGGCCTCGCGGTTGCCCAGCCCCGACCAGGTCGGCCGCGTGGGCGGGGAGGAGTTCGCCGTCCTGTTCCCCGAGACCGGCCTCTCCCAGGCGGCGCGCGCCTGCGAGCACCTGCAGGCCACCGTGCGCGCGCACACCGTCGCCTTCGGCTCTCTCTCGCTCAGCTTCACCTTCAGCGCCGGGCTCACCGAGGTCGACTTCCGCGACGACAGCGTGGCCGCCGTCATGCGGCGCGCGGACCAGGCGCTCTACCGCGCCAAGGAGGGCGGCCGCGACCGCATCGAGACGGTCGACAAGCGGGTCCCGTGCATGCCCGACATCATCAAGGGCCAGCCGGAGGCCGCGAGAGGCTGCTCCCGGCGCGGACGGCATGGCCGCTCTCCCGATAGCGGGCAACCTCCGACCGCACCCAGCGGACTCCCTGTCCTGACGATGGGCAACCTCCTGACAGGATAGGTATCCCGCCGGCGTGGGCCGCCTGCCGCCGTTCCGGCGCGGCGGTGACGACGTGCGGAGCAGAGGCAGACGGCACGGAAAACAGCAAGGCGCCCGGGCTTGGAGGCCCGGGCGCCTGGCTGGCATTGATGAAGAAGGGATCTCGATGCGCCCTCACCCCTTGGCAGACCTGGCAACGACCTACTCTCCCGCGTCTTAAGACGGAGTACCATCGGCGCTGGGGCGTTTCACGGCCGAGTTCGGAATGGGATCGGGTGCAGCCACCCCGCTATAATCACCAGGTCGGCAAAGGGGTGAGGCAAACTGGTCCGGGCTTGCGGAGGCGATTCTCACGCCCACCTCGACGCGCACCGCAGTGCGCGTCGGCCGAAGAGCCGCGCCAGGCGCTCGGCGCCTCGCACAGGTGCTTCAGCCGGCCTGCGCCGCTCGGCAGCAGGCCAAGATGAGCATTGCATAATGAGAGCGAACAAGCTCGATCGAGCTATTAGTACCGGTAAGCTCCACACCTTACGGTGCTTCCACACCCGGCCTATCAACGTGGTCGTCTTCCACGGCTCTCGAGGGAGCACTGGTTTCGAGGTGGGTTTCCCGCTTAGATGCCTTCAGCGGTTATCCCGTCCGTACATAGCTACCCTGCTGTGCCGCTGGCGCGACAACAGGTCCACCAGAGGTACGTCCATCCCGGTCCTCTCGTACTAGGGACAGCTCCTCTCAATACTCCTACACCCACGGCAGATAGGGACCGAACTGTCTCACGACGTTCTGAACCCAGCTCACGTACCGCTTTAAATGGCGAACAGCCATACCCTTGGGACTTGCTACAGCCCCAGGATGCGATGAGCCGACATCGAGGTGCCAAACGACGCCGTCGATATGGACTCTTGGGCGTCATCAGCCTGTTATCCCCGGCGTACCTTTTATCCGTTGAGCGATGGCCCTTCCACACAG